>Ga0137369_10000025_pt1 | contig 89552 bp, 64 predicted proteins | sample SagtaG_12_FD_104918 | JGI IMG/M metagenome (GOLD analysis project Ga0137369, IMG submission 104918) | Vadose zone soil microbial communities from Sagehorn Ranch, Mendocino, California, USA - Sage1_L_113_16 metaG | ecosystem: Environmental > Terrestrial > Soil > Vadose zone | place: USA... | reverse complement strand
TCTGCCTCATGAGCCGAACCTGCGCATCCGTGACCATTGATCACAGGCTGACACAGCCGGCCGGCCGACCCCATGCGGCAGATCTAGTTGTCGCTATGCGGCAGATTTAATTGTCGCCGCGCACGCGCGGCCTCGTTCCACCAGTGTTCGGTGTTGCGCTTGTGGAACTCGAGCTTTGAGCCGGGCATGTAGCCCAACTCCGTGGTGCACACCGGCGTTGAGTCTTTCGGGCGCTCCCAGGCGCATAGCTGGGATGCTGCCCTACCGAGGGATGTGCCCTCTGAATGGGCCTATTCGAGCGAACTCGAAATGATCTCGAGGACGTCGCCGAGATATTGGCCAACCTGTTTCGGGTCCGTCTCAGACCGCAGCTCGTACGAAATCACGCGGAACCAATCTTGCTTCGTTCGGGGTCGCCTTCTCACGAGCTCGTCCAAGATCGCCGGCCTAAGCAAGCATGCGTTGGACGGAGAATCCGGGAACGAACGTTTGATCTCGTCATCTCTCAGATTGGTCAATTGCTGGCGAAGGGACGTGACTCTCTCGACGCGTTCGATTTCGCGCTGGTAGTCGGGATCGTTGTTCAGCAAATCCTCGATCCGTTTGAGCAGCCGCTTGATTTCTGTATTTCTGCTCTTGAACCAATCCGTCGACCACACGCGATGAATCGTCCATCCCTGGTTCTCGAGAATCTCCTGCCTCAGGCGGTCACGGTCACGTGCGGACCGACCCGAATGGTAGCTGGCTCCGTCGCACTCGATGCCCAACAAGTAGGCACCTGGCTTCGTAGGATGTCGAACGGCCAAATCCACGAAGAACCCGGCGACTCCAACCTGCGGAACCGCGTCGAATCCCTTATCCTTCAGCACCGTTCCAACCGATCGTTCAAAATCGTTCGTCGGCTGTGAGCCGCCGTCATCGGGTGATTCGAGGATGCCGGTACGAGCGAACGTCAGGTATTGCTTCAAGGCGCGAAGCCCCCATGCGCTGGAGGCGGTTGTCTGGATTCTGTCGGGATCGAGTGAGCTGAAGACCTCCGTTCTCTTCTTGGCGCGCGTGAACAGGACATTCAGCCGGCGATGCCCGTTCGGACCGTTTATCGGCCCGAACCGCTGGTACTGGTTTCCCTTCGCATCTGGGCCATATGTCGTCGAAATGAAAATCACATCGCGTTCGTCGCCCTGGACGTTTTCAAGATTCTTGATGAATAGCGGCTCAGGACCTCGATCCATTTGCTCTTGATAAGCGAGTGCGAACGGCTCGGTCCGTAAGCGACGATCAAGAAGGTCCTCAATCAGTTCCCGTTGTTCGAAGTTGAGTGCGACCACACCGAGGGACTCGTTCGGTCGATTCTGCATGTGGTCCAGTACTGCGTCGACCACCGCCGCCGCTTCGGGAGCATTACGCCGTTCGTCGAAAATGCCCCCACGGACTGGGTGATACTTAATGCCGAGGCTGGGATGTTCGTGATATGCCGAAGGGAAAATGACCAGGTCGCCTTGATAAAACTCGCGATTCGAAAACGCAATCAAGCTGTGATGCCGCGACCGATAGTGCCAACGGAGGCGGCGAACTGGCTGATACAGGGTACTGGCGACATCCAGAATGCTCTCGCCCTCCTCAATGGCCATTCGGTCATCGTCGTTGGTGATGTCGGTGTCGTCGAACGAAACCCGTTGGAAAAAGCTCGTCGGCGGCAACTGCTTGGGGTCACCCACAATGACCATTTGGCCGCCTCGTGCGATCGCGCCAATGGCATCCTCGGGCTTAAGCTGGGACGCTTCGTCCATTACGACGAGGTCAAAACGCAGCCTTTCCGGTGCAAGGTACTGCGCGACTGAGAGCGGTCCCATCATGAAACATGGTTTCATCGCTTGTAGGGCAGTGGCCGCTCGACGCACGAGCTGTCGAATCGGGATGTGTCGGGTCTGTTTGCCAATCTCGTGGGTTATCAGCGCAAACTCACTCCAAGTCTTAACAGGGCCGCTCTGATTTCCGTAGGGTGCCTGTCGGCGGTCGATGATCGCAGCGGCGCGTTCCCGGTACAGCTTTATGACCTGTCGGTCAGCCGTCGCGAATTGCTCGCGGACTTGTTCCTGCGTTACGCCGCTGAAACCGTAAAGGTCCGGGAACTCCGAGAAAGCACCACGCGCCAGTGTGTTATAGAACACAAATTGGAAGGCCGGCACGAGTTGAAGCGATTCGATGAGCCTTGCGTCTGCCAGAGCGGTGAGCTTGCCGAACCCCGCATGCACAGCTTCAGCGCGTGTTCGCAGGAAATGCAGCCATTGAGCTAGCTCTTCACGGTTGTTCAGGGCTATTGCGGCTTTCTTGCTCACTGCGCCAAGAGATTCCGCCTCGTCCTTGTGCCAGGTATCCGATATAGCGAGCGAACGAATCTCCTCGCGGGTCTTCGAGAGTTCATCGCTGAGGCGGACTGCTTGGCCGAGCCAGTCGCGGAGCTGACCAAGACGCAGAAGGTAGTCATCGCAGAGTAGCCAATCGGTGACCGGCTCCGGAATCGCCTTGTTGGCGGCAGACTCCGCAAAACGTACGGCCGCCTTCACGGGTCCTAGGTCACTATCGATTCCCTGGAAGGAATCCCCGAGGAGCTGTCGAACTCGAGGCTGTGCCTCGATGTATGCGACGCTTGTGCGATAGCTAGCAGCCGTTGTTAACAGTTCGCCGATCAACCGGACAGGTACGTCCGGTTTTAGATCGACCATCAGGAGCGCCGCGATCGCCTCTTCCAGGAGTGAATTTGCCGCCTTCAAGTCGTCGCGTAATTTTCCAATCGGCCTCGCCCCAGAGCCGTTCGACCGTAGCCTCTCCCGCAATTCCTGAATGGTGGTTCGTACCTGCTCCACGGCCGCCCGATCCTTGTCGTGACCGGCTAGGCTTGCATTGGCCGCTCTGAGACGCTCCATTCTTGATCTCAGAAGAACGTCTCGAAATGCTATAGAATCATGGTCGGCTTCTGGAAGAAGCGTAAACACTTCTTCGTACCAGGCAACCAGGAGATGAATCTCGTCCCACTTCGTCTCGACGCCGCTGAAGTGCGTTCCGAGAAGCTCCCGGCACTCGGCGTCCGAGTCGAACTGCACACTGGCTTGATGGTGATCCGCCAATGTTCTCAAGTGGCGGGCGCTGTCGTGGCGTGATATTTTCTGCGGTGTGCGTGCGAGACGCGTGTAGGTGCGACGAGCCGCTCGGTATTTGTGGCCGAAGCATCTTTGCCAGATGCTCGCCTCTTCGAGTGCGGTCGCATGAGCGCGAAGCCCAGCAGCATCGGTAGTTTCAGCGATCATCGACACATTGAACGTGTCGTCCAGTTGCTTGTGCTGCTGTGACAAGGCATGCGCGCGAGCGGCGGCTTTTCCAACAATCCGACCAACGCCCTCCGCTTCTAGCTTTGGCATTCGCAGATGCAGCACTTCGAGGGGCGCTTTTTCGACAGCAAGGATGCAGTTCGATAGTAATTCTACGCATCGAATGTCAAACGGCACCTGGCAGCCGAGAAGAGTGGTCAATGCACTGAAGGAGTCCTCGGCCGTGGCCAGGACACGTTCGGCTGTGCGATCTTGTTCCAGGCGCTGACGAAGCTGCGCGGAACCGCAGCCTTCAAGGCCAAGCGTTGTGAGAGAAGCAGCTGTGCTGGCGAGCAGTTCGTCGACTCCCGGCCGCAACAAGCGCACCGGATCGGTCCCGGAGGTGACGTCAGACAAAGCCCGCCGCGCGCTGGACGCCTTTTCGACCACGTGAACGAATTGAAGAAGTGCCGCGCGTGCGCGATCATCTCGACAGGGAGCCAATAGATGACGCGGTAGTGGTTCGCCCGCGCCGGGCAGGTCCGCCAAGATCTCTCGGGCTGATCCGAGACCCTGAAGGGTGTCGGCCAGCGAGACTCCCACGGTATCCGCCAACTTCTGGCAAGCCGGCTGCACGTCCCGGACACCGGCAATGAGACTTTCAAGGAGATCGCAAATGCGTTCCTGATCCCCAAAACTCAGAGGCGCTCCGATCCAGGCCCATGGGTGCTCCTCCAACGTCGAGCAGGTACGCAAGACGCCGGTCAAGTGTTGTGCATAGACCGACAAAAACTGCTCAGCCTGAGCGACTTGAGTGCGGTTGAATTGGAGGACTACCGGCAGAAGGACATTCTCCACGGCCGCTCGGTCGAACGCCAATTCCTGATAGGCGCAATCACGCGCCCACAGGACCTCGAAAACCGTCGCCTCGAAGGGCTGCAACTCCTTGTTAATCAGCGTGACGTAGCGTGTCAACAGTCGCTTCTTCTCCTCAGCGATTGAAAGATGCAGGTCTAATTCTTTCGGGTCACGGAAGGAGCGGTGAACCTTGAGACGCGTTGCGAGATCAGTCAGTAATGAATCCTTCCGCGTCTTGTGGCTATGGAGTTCAAGGCAGAAAACGCCAAGTCCGGCCTCGTCCAAGCGCCGGCGAACAACCTCAAGGGCGGCCAGCTTTTCCGATACAAAGAGAACGGTCTTGCCCTTGGTTAAAGCTGCTGCAATCAAGTTTGTGATTGTCTGAGACTTGCCGGTGCCGGGAGGGCCTTCGATGACCAGATTCTGGCCCCTCATCGCGTCGATGAGAGCGCTATGCTGGGAGCTGTCCGCGTCTACGATCAGCGGCGGCACTTCGTGTTTCAGGTCCGGCGCGTCAACGAGATACTCTTCGGCATGAACGATCGTGTCGCTCTTTCTGCCTTCGAAAAGCTCCGTGACCAGGGCGTGCGTTCGGATTCCAGGCCACACTCTCGCGTCCAAATCGCGATACATCAGGAGCTTACCGAAACTCAGTAGCGAGAGCGTGATGTGTCGCCGAATCTTCCAGCGCTGTTTCTGGGCCAGGGTGGGTTCCAGGCGTGCAAAATAACTCTCAGGGGTGTCTTCGTCTTCAATCGCTGGAATCTCGATTGCGAAATCCCGACGCATCTTTTCGACGAGCGATAGGTTCGTCGCGGAATCCTCGCCGGAGTACTCGACGGTGCATTCGAAGCCCTTCGCCTTGGCGCTCTTTCGATTCAGAGCGACAGGGACTGTGAGAAGAGGCGCCAGGTGCGCCTGCCGGGAATCATCAGATTCATACCACTCGAGAAACCCGAACGTCAGGTACAGCATGTTCGTGCCGGATTCCTCAATTGCGGTCTTGGCAGCACCTCCGATCTTCCGTGTCAGTATTTCGAGTGCTTCGACGTAATGAAGAACTGGAAGAAACTCGGAGGCTGCATTGTATTTGGACGGCGTGTTCAGTTCATACGACGTATGCCAGCCGATGGCCTCTGCGTAATCGGCGGCGAGAGGCTTGGAAACCGATGCGTTCTCGTCGTCGACTCCATCGGTCTCGGGTTCGAACGACGCCTCTGGTTCGGGAACGTGTCGAAAGGGTACCTCCTCGCCGTTCATAAGGCGCGCGAAGACAACATCCGGCTCCGCGTCCACAATCCGGATGGACGACGCGTTGCTGTGCCTGAAATTGAGGAGGCGGTTTCTGTTCGTGAGATCAAGGAGGCGAGCGCGCAGTTTCTCAAGGCCGGCGGCCGTGCCACCCGTCAGAAACTCTGCGCTCAACGGCGCCGCGCGCGTCGCTTGCGGTTTCTCTTCGTTGTCGCTTTCGTCCATGGCATTGCCCAGAGCAGCGACGCACAACGATGCCTGTCACCGCCGCCTTCACGCTATCGTTTCGGCTCAAGAAAGTGTTTCGGCACACGACCATCAAACCTTTGACCCGGCTAGGGTTTATCCCTCGACCTTCGCTAAAAACTTTGCGTTACGACGTGAAAAACTGTGCACTCCTACCAGCCCCTGGCAGCGACCTCGACGAATTCATGCCGTAGCGATTTGAGGACACGGCGGGCAACCTAGTCAACAGACTTGGTTCGTACGGTCGCAGGTCTTCGTCGCGCATGCGCCATCATCGCCAGCTACGTCGTCATCGGGATGAAGCGATCGCTCGATGCCGGCGCATCAGAGGAAACCTGCGAGCGTACAGCGTAAAATGCGGGGAGCGATGACCGCAAAGGAAGCCCTCGACGCAGCGAAGAACGTGGAATTAGGGGAACGTCTCCGAGGCTATGAGTCGTCGTGCGGTCGGAGGGGTTCGTGCCGGTCCGAGCCGCTCCAAGACGATCCTGGTCGCTGGACGTGGTGCCCGGACTGTCTGACCGTCTACGACGACTACGGGAAAGCTGTCAATCCGATTTCCGAGTTTCACCAGGCGCGAGGGTGATTTCGATGTTCGATTTGGCAGTGTCGAGATTCAACAGCGGCGCGTTCAGGTCCGTGAGACGCGACGAGAAGAAGTGACCCTTCGGCGTTCCACAGCCGCGGAAGGTCGCGAACTCCTTTGGGGAACCTCCAAGACCTGGATCACGTCCACCGAGCCGCTCCCGATTCCGAGGACCAACAGAGTCCAAAGTCATGACTCCATTGTGGTGGACCTGCTTCGCCTCAGGTCGAGAGACGTCGTTCAGTACTCCGAGGCGAGCATGATCGTCAGCACCCGCACGGTCTGGGAGGGATCGCTCGGGTCTTCGCTGCCCTTGGTCAGCGTGCGGTCGTAGTAGTCGATCTTCCAGAAGATTCGCTCGCCGGCGTGCTCGAATGATCCGAAGTCGTGTTCGTGATGCGGATCGTTGTCGGGCGTAAACGCCTCGAAGCGCTCGACCTTCTCGCGAATCGCGGATTGATCTGCTGGCGTCATGGCATAGATTCCAGGAGTCTGAACGACGCGGCCTGCCAGCCCCATCGCCGTTCGGCAAAGGTCATTCAGCGCGGCGATCGTCTTCGTTTCTTGTGTCTTCATGACGTGTTTTCTCCTGAAGGTGGGTTTTCGTTCCTTCGCGAAGGTGAGGAACAAAAATCACCGGGGAAAACACAACACGAGAAGCGCGATCGAAGCCCCGAAGCGAAACGCTCGCTAAGGCCGTGACATTCTTTCCATGGCACGCCCGCGACGCGGGGAAGCCTTTGCAGTGAAGCTCGGAAGGCAGGAGGCCCATGGGGCGACCCTCAAGTGTGGCGCTGAAGAAAGTCCGCCGCGTCGAGCGGCGTTCAGACCTCGGAGTTGAGCGAGGATAGATTCACGATGGATGTAGTCGTCAGTCAGCGAGAGAACCGGAGCGCCCGCGGTGGACGCCCCGGCTGCTGGACTACGCGGTGGCGGCGCGCTCCTCGAACTCGGCATAGGCTTCGAGAATCACGTCGCGGATGTGGTGCTGCGCCGTCACGTCGGTGATGGGGCGCAGCAAGGCGAAGCTCCGGCGCTCGCCGTTGACCGAGTACTGCCGCGCCGGGAACGTCACGCTCCGGCCGGAGCCCCCGCGGCGCTCCCAGATCGCGAAGCCGATCAGCTTCAGGCCGGCGAGCACGCCGTCGTTGAAGTCCAGCTCGGCGTCGGCGAGCTTTCCCGGAGGGTTGCCCTTGTCGTTCGGTGTGATTTTCACGGTGAGTTCTGTCGTAGCCATCTTGGCCTCCTTTGATTCCGCGGTATGCGGTCTCTTCACGGGAAGAGAGACCCAAACGCGGCGTGTGGAGGCAGCGAGGCGGCGTTACCGTAGGCCCCAGCCAATGGAAGCGGCGTGACAGACGCTTTTCGGTCTGGCGCGACGGTGACGGCGAAGGCCGTTCAGCGGTGACGTTGCCGAGCGCCTGGCGAGACAGAATGGCGGGAAGGGAGAACAGCTAGCGACCTTGGGAGTGGACCTGCTGCTTCTCCACGATTGCGTCGAGGGCGTCGTGAGACAGAGTGACACGCTCTGACGGACGGCGTATGTCCTTGGTGCCGTTCATGAGGCGGTGAGACACACAGTTCCGCAGGCCTCGACGTCGCAAGCCGCAGCACCTGTTCCAGCGTAAAGGTGGTTGGCCCACTTGGCAACGCTACCGTCGGCGACGGATGCCGGTCGAAGTCACTGAAACAACGCGTTCAGAATCGTCGCTAGCCGTACGCCGGCCTTGAACACCTGTTCCCGAACGATCTTCTTGGTCGCATCGTTATCGAATGACGCAGGTCCGTCCACCGTTGCGGCCCGAATTTCGGCGGGCGCTTTCGCATTGCACTCGCTCGGCGTCAGATCAACGAAGTGGTCGATGATCGGGATCGCGGTAGGCTTCGTCTTCGGATAGATGTCGTTCTTCGCGAGCGTAAACGACTCGGTAGCGATCTGGGCCGCATCGGTGACACCCTCGAGCACGATCTGGCTTTGGAACTCCGTGAGGAATGCGCTGACGGTCGCCTTCAGTGTCGGCTTTTCGACCAGACGCACCAAGCCCGTATCCCAGACCGCATGGAGCTCCGGCGTGACGTGCGCAAATCCCGTCGTCTTCACGCAGTTCCCGCCGGCATCAGCATTCGTGGATGCGTGGAGTGGCTGATGAATGTCGCCCAGGAAATGGATCAGAAAGCGAAGCTCCTGATCAGGACCAAACGTCCTGGTCTGTCCGGATGATTCGGTAACGGTGAGCTTTTTGTTCGCACCGAGATTCGCAACCAGGGTAGGAATCATGCCGGTGATGCATCCCGCCGCACAGCGGTTCGCCGAGGTGACCGGACCTTCGAACAAACCGACGTCGATGAAATGCCAGGGCGCCGTCGCTCCCTTTCCGCCAGGCATGTGATCCGGCCACGTGGCCATCTTCACCATGGCGTCTTCAACGGCCGCCGCCGTCGGTTGCGGCCCTCCCGCCGGCCCTACGAGCGCCTTGAGGTGGAGTTCATCATCCACGGCGCTCCGCAGGATGCTGACGATGCGGCGCCGGGTCTTGGCCACCAGCTTCCGCGCCGCGATCCGCGCCACGATCTCGTGCCCATCGTCTCCCCAGGCGAAGGTGATCGGCACCAGGCAAGTCAGGCCGAGGACGACGACGAGCACGACGCGAACCAGGAATTTCATGGCGCCATCCCTTCCTTCAGCCTTAAACGCTGAACACTGATACAACGACCGTCAAAGGAGATAACGCACAATCCGTTAACTTCGAACAGGTCAGGACAAACGCGGCCCGAGAAAGCCGCTCAGCCGCTATTGGTTCGTGAAGCGCCGGTTTCACGTTCCATGATCTGTGGCATCTTGTATGAGCGTCCGGTTCTCGTGAGAGAAAAAGGGGGTCCCAGAAGGTTCGAGCGCGGTGCGACAACTTCGGAACGCGCGATGTACGTCTCTCAGGCGCCGAGTCGGTGGAGCAGGGTGATCGCAAGCTGAACGAGCACCAGGAAGGCGGCGAGGCCGAAGGCGGCGAGGATGAGCACCCCGATCAGCGCACGGGGCGCCAGATAGGTCCATGCGGCCGTGCGGAGGACCCGGTCGGTGCGGGCGTAATCTGAGGTCTTCATCAAACCCTCCGCCGAAAAGAGTACCACACCGGCGGGCGCGAACGGTGCTTGACTGACCTGCATAGCCCAGTGATGGCGGGGCGTCAGGCGGCGCCCCGCCGGTTGGCGACTACTGGTCGCCGCTGGCCGCCTCTTCATACTCGGCGAAGGCCTCAAGGATCTGGTCGCGCAACGTGTTGGGCACCGTCGTGACCACGACCGGACGGAGCAGCGCGAAACTTCGGCGCTCACCATTGACGCTGTACTGGCGCGCGGGGAAGGTGACGTTCCGACCGGCGCCGCCTCGGCGTTCCCAATGACGCATTGCGTGGAACTGACAACACACGAGTCATTGTTTCGCTATCTGTCGCCGGAGACGCGAGCCCGGGCGCATCATCCGTTGCGCGCCATTCGGCGGTTGCCCCAGACGATTCTTGCTGCGTAGGCTTCGAGAAAGTTCAAAGGTGAATGGGCCTTGGTGCGCACGACGCCCAACATCTTTAAGCTGTCTCGCTCCTGGTGGGTGAACGGAAGATCGATCCAATCCGATTGGGTCGCGCCCCGGCGTCCAACCGGCCATGGGGCGCAACCAACACGGCGATCGTGGGCGCGCAACATGAGGTAACGTGGACGATTGCGGCGATTATTTGGACGGATTCCAAGGATACAGAGCTCACATTGAACGGCGTGTGGGCGCAGAGACAGCGGAAACTAGATTGAGGTTCAACCGTAACGGTGATGAAGCCATCAGTCGCCACGTACCTGTTCGTGCTGCTGTTGCCGACGGTAACGCTTCTTGGAGGGGGCCGACTCCTCAACGCGGTGAGCGGTCGCGTCATCGATCCGCAACATCCACCCTTGAACCTGCGGTGGTCCGGATACAGCGCTGAGGACGTCGAACACTATTTCGAACCGTTGAGGGTCGACGGTTTGAGATCGGAACGGCGTTTCCTCGAATTCGACCTTGTGTTCCCGCCGGTGCTCGCCGCTGCATTGCTCACGAGCCTCCTGAAGGGCTCCGCGTTGCTCGGCTGGCACCGTCGGGGCTGGCTCGTGGCTCTTGTTGTGCTTGGAACTGCCGCGGACTGGACGGAGAACGTCTCGCTACTCTCCCAGTTCGACCCATTTCTGCAGACGGGCGCGATCGACCCGCGTGCGATTGCCATGGCCAGTGCTGGCACCGTCGTGAAACTGAATGCCCTCGGACTCTCCTTTCTACTAATTGCGGTGATGGTGAGCGTCGATCTGTGGCGCCGGCGGCGCTTTGCTGTTTGACGGAGGGTAGTATTCGACTCAGGCGGACGATCGACCTGACGCAGCGCCACAACCGGCACACGCGACAGATGGAAACGCACGATTTGTAGTCCAATACAGGCCGGAAACGCTGGCCAGAGAAGAGGCAACCGGCGTCGATGCCTAGTTCGACGACAGGCCATTGAATGTAATCACGGGCGACGCTGATGGCGCGGACGAAACAAGGCAATTCCGCGTTACCATCGCCTCCGTGAGATGGAACATACAACGTCCCAAGGCCGTCCTGCCCGATCTTCTTTGCTTATTTTGTGGCTCTTGCGTGCTGCTTGCGTCCGTGAAGCCGGCCCGCGCGCATGCTGTGCCGTTCAGCTACTTGGATCTCCATGTGCGGCCGAACGGACTTGAAGGAACGCTGGTCGTCCACATATTGGACGTCGCCCACGACCTGAACGTCGCAAAACCGGAGCGTCTACTTGACGCGGTGTTTGCCGTCCAACAAACTGCGCGAATCTCACAACTGTTTGCGTCGCGTCTTCAGGTGACTGTCGGTGGATCGGTGCTGACGCCCAGTTGGTCCGGTCCCGAGGTCGTAGCGGACCGGCAATCACTGCGTTTTACGATTCAGTACCTCCTCGATGGGCGCCCCGGCGTCATCTCCATCGCCGCGCGCTTGTTTCCATACGACCCGTAGCATCAGACCTTCCTCAACATCTACGAAGGCGACTGGCTGACCCAGGCCATGTTCGACCGCGGACGCAGCACGTTCGACTACTTTCCCGGCACGCGCCAGGGCACGCTCGCGGTCATCCAGAAATTCCTGCCCGCCGGCATTCATCACATCCTGATCGGACCGGATCATCTGCTCTTCCTTGCAGGGCTCTTGCTGCTTGGAGGCACCATTCGCACGATTGCGAAGATCGTGACCGCGTTTACTGTCGCGCACAGCGTCACGCTCTCGCTCGCGGCGCTGAATATTCTCACGCCGCCGGCACGGATCATCGAGCCGGCGATTGCGCTGAGCATCGTCTACGTGGGCGCCAATAACCTATGGCTCGATGGCGGCAGGGATTCCCGCATGTGGATCGCGTTCGTGTTCGGCTTCATCCACGGCTTCGGCTTCGCCAGCGTGCTCCGCGAGATGGATCTGCCCGCGCGCGTCCTTGGGTGGTCGTTGTTCTCGTTTAACATCGGCATCGAAATCGGCCAGCTGCTGGTCGTGGCGATGGTCGCGACTGCGTTTGCCGCCCTGCGATCGCGGAGCGAGGCTGCGGCACGTCGGCTCGCCTTCGCTGGATCCGTCGTCGTCGTGGCCGCCGGTGCCTTTTGGTTTATTCAGCGGGCATTCTTTCCCGGCTTCATTTCGTAACGAATGCTCAGAGCCGGCCCACGATCTCGTCGTATCTTGCGAAATGCGGAGGCGAGAGTAACGGCACATCGAACGCCAAGACGGGTGGAAACGTCCATCCGACTTCTCCGGCGTGATCGGTCGGCCAATCGGAGAGCGGTTCGTATCCGGCACGAAGGGCGGACGTCTTCGTCACGACCCCGTCGTTGATTTCATTCGTCACGTGCCCGAGCGCTGCCGCGAGCTGAAACAGCAATAACTCACCGCCGCTGTTCGCGGCATTGCCAGCGACTGCCCTATATCTGACCCCAGGCACGTCAGGGGTAACCGTGTTGAAGTGGGCGACCGCCGACGTCGTGAGATCGCGGAGCCCCGCCGGGTTCAGCCGGAGCTGTTCGATGATGAGCACGGGACACTGCATGAATAGCAGGCCGGTCCGCGCGACGATCGCATCCGCCACCGGAGAGCCCTTGTGCGGCGTGCCGATCGTCACAAGGGTCGCCACGCGGTCCTTGACGTGCGGCACATGCGCGAGCGCGTGCCGCGCATCCAGACCGCCCATGCTGTGGGCGATGATGTGGACCTTCTCGCCTGCGTCCAGCGGCATGTTCATGATGTGCGCGCCCAGCTGATCCCCGCGTTCTGCGATCGATCCGATCGGGTTCACCTGCGGTTCGATGACACGGTGGCCGCGGCGCTCCAGGTGCGCGGCGACGCCGTTGAAGTAATGGACGAGAGTCGGCAAGATCTCCGACGAGCCGAATCCCAGAATGCCGTGTGCCAGTACGAGATGCTTCATGGGTTGTCGAACATGATACCCGCCGGTTCCGTCCGCGCCACTGAATCGTTGGTGACCAGCAACAAGGCGCGTTCGCCGCGCACACCGGCCAACTGATTGGCCACATAAGCCAACTGATTAGCTGATGCAGAGAAGCCCTTCACGGTGTTGGTTTCATGTTGATCACCGCACCGATTCAGACTAGAGTTCGCGCCCTGTCTACGCCGCGAACGACGAGGCGAATAGAGGCGAGGGTTCTGTGCTGAGGTCGACCAAATCGCTGCGCTTCTGCGGCGTGCGATGCGCCCGCGCTGGACGACGGCGCTCCGCCCTCCTGTTCATTCTCGCCGCTGCGCTGATCGGCGCGTCATGCGGTCGGCCTGTCGTGACCGACGATTCGCTCGACGACGAAGCGATGCAGCGGTTCCGGAAGGAAGAGGCGCTCCGGGCGAAGAACCACGAGCCCGGCCGATCGCCGCAGGAGGTGGCACGCGACTGGTTCTATCCGAAGGAGATCCAAAACTATTTCGAAGGGATGGACAAAATCGTGGTCTCGCCGGCTGTGGCGGGTGCGCCGCCGGTGTATCAGCTGCTCAAGGATCCTCCGCCGAAGGTTCAGTTGACGGATCCCGTGCAACTGGGCCACGGCCACGACTACGAAGTTCTGGGTCGCAATGCGTGGATGATCTGGTGTGCCGGGAATGAAGGATTCTGGGACTGGCTGAGCAACCAGTTCGGGTTCATCGATCTCCTGAAGCTCGTCGACTCGAGAAACCGGATGACGCGCTTCGCCGACGCGGGCCTGATCAACGAGCCAGAGATGGTCGCCGCGAATGGCCCGGTGGCGGACGAGTTCGGGCTGTTCCTGGATCAGCCTGCGAATCCGAACGTTCTCAGATGGCGCCGGGATTACGTCAAGTACGCGCTCGGAGAAGCGGCTGGAGCGCCAGAGGCCGCCCAACGATCACAGGGACTCTACTCGACCCAGACCGTCCAGGGCCGCGCGAAATACGACCCCGATTCCGCGTATCGCTACAATATCCCGCCGCCCGAGATCTACGGGTTGTCGAGCGGCGTGGTGGGGCTCCGGCTCTTTCCGAACCCAAAGTTCGACGCGAAAGCGCGCGCAAAGTGGGACGCGAAAAAGTACTACGCCGATCCGACGGGCGACCCGGAAATGATCCGGCCGTATCGCGTCGGCATGAGCTGCGCGTTCTGCCATGCTTCGTACCATCCGCTGAAGCCGCCGCGCGATTTGATGAACCCGGCCTGGGAGAACATCTCCGGAAACATCGGCGCGCAGTATCTTCGGCCGCGAGCGACCTTCGGCAACCTTCTGCCCAAGGACAACTTCGTCTATCACATCCTCGACAGCCAGCCGCCCGGCACCATCGACACGTCGCTGATCGCATCGGACAACATCAATAACCCGAACGCGATGAACTCCGTGTTCAACCTGGCGCAGCGTGCCGTGATATCGCTGCGCAATCCGAAGGAAAAGCAGACGGGGCCGAGCCGCAAGTTCCCATCCTTATGGGGCAATCCCGACCCGACGTCGACTGCCGACGATCGAGACTCTTCCACCAGGTACTCCGATGTGCCGCGGCCGGATCTTGCAAATCTCCTCGATCATTTGGGCCTCACCGGTGAACTGCACCATTCCAACGACGACCCTCGCCGCGTGCCGCGCATTCTGTTCGACGGCGCGGACTCGATCGGCGCCTGGGGCGCGCTCGCGCGCGTGTACCTGAACATCGGCACGAACTACGAGCAGTGGATCACGCTGCATAACACGGTCGTTGGCCTGCAACCGCAGAAGCCGTTCACGATCGCCGGCGTGGAACGGCATTCGATCTACTGGTATGCCACACAGCTGCGTGTGGCGGCGCTGCGCGACTACTTTCTCAGAATAACGCCACCGATGCCGCTGCTGGCGGCGGATGGAGGACAGACACGCTTTTACCACGGACTGAAGGAGTCGCTGCCGGAGACCGAGCGCCGGCGGCGGATCGATCTCGATAAGCTTCCCGACGGTCGACAGGTGTTCGCTCGGAACTGCATCGTCTGCCACTCGAGCATTCAACCACCCGCGCGACACGCGCAGATGGAGGCCGACGCAGGCTATGAGCCCGTTAATTCCGGTGAGCGCGCCAGTACGGTCGCCTATCGTCGCCCCAATGCCGGCGATCGTCCGAAGGAACTCTGGGATCACGACCCGGGCCGCTGGTTGAGCAACCCGGATTACCAACAGTGGGCGGCCAAAGCGGTCGAGGACCCGGATTTCTGGCGACTGAACTACCTGTCGACCGATTACCGCATTCCGGTCAACCTCGTGCAGACCAACGCGTGCCGCGCCATGGCCACCAACGCCATCGCCGGCAATATGTGGGAGGACTTCGCGTCCGACGACTACAAGAAACTGCCGTCGGTCGGCTTCATTCCTTTCTTCAACCCGTATCGGGGTGAGCGTGGCGGCGACGATCGCTTCCTCCCGAGGCACGCGGTGCGCGGCGCTGCGCCGCCAGGCGGGGGTGGGCCTGGCTTCTACCGCGTGCCGACGCTCGTGTCGATCTGGACGACTGCGCCGCTCCTGCACAACAACAGTCTCGGCATGTTCACCAACGATCCGTCGCTGGACGGTCGTCTCATCGCCTTCGACGATGCCATCCGGAAGTTGTTGTGGCCCGAACGACGGCTGGACAGCTCGAGTTATAACGATGCGACGGCCGCGCGGTTGCGGGAAGACCACGGGTTGATCTGGCGGACCACTGAAGACAGTTATCTGACCTTGCCGGCGGCCTACCTGCCGCGCGTGCTCGGGTCGCAGTCGGCGCTCCTCGCGACCCTGCAACGATGGCTACCCGCACTTTCCGGGATCGAGAAGTCGTACCGACCGGTTCCGACCGCGGTCCTGCTGCTCATCGCGTTGGTGTTACTCGTATTCGCTTCGAACGTGATGGTCCGCGCGATCGGTTATGTGGCGATTGGCGCGGCGGTGGCGGTCGGTCTTCTCGTCTACCTGTTGAACGGCGCGCTGCTCGACATCCACATTGGCCCCATCCCGAAAGGCACGCCGGTCAATCTGTTGGCAAACGTCAACCCGGATGCCAGCGCCGAAGACGTGGCGAAGGTGTTCAAGGTCACGCGCGACGCGCTCGCAGAAATTGAGTCCACAAAGCCCACTCCCGAGAACGCGCAGAAGCTTTTGCACGACCGCGTCGCCCCAGCGCTGTTGACGGTGAACAAGTGTCCGGATTTCGTGATGGACCACGGTCACTACTTCGAGTGGTTCAAGAGCATGAGCAACGCGGACAAAGACGCGCTGATCGAACTGTTGAAGACGTTCTGAGTCATGACTGCCACTTCAGACGCGACCGGCCCGGATCACGCGTTCGACTACATCGTCGTCGGGTCCGGTGCCGGCGGCGGACCTGTCGCTGCACGCCTCGCCCAGAGCGGGTACCGCGTCCTGGTCCTCGAAGCCGGACCGGATCAGTCGGCTGCGAATACGCCGGCGCGTGAAGTCAGCCTCGTGCCTGGACTTCACGCCGTGTCGACTGAACACGAGGATTTGAGCTGGGAATTCTTCGTCAAGCACTACGACACGCCGCCGGCCGAGGATCCGAAATGGCACTTCTCCAAGGACCCGACGCGCGTCGGCATCTTCTATCCGCGCGCGACGGGATTGGGCGGGTGCACGATTCACAACGCCATGATCACCGTTGCCGGTCCCGATTCGGACTGGGAGGATCTGGCGGACTTCGTGGGCGATGATTCGTGGCGCGGCGCCACGATGCGGTCGTACTTCCAGAAGCTTGAGCACAACGACTACAGTCCGCTGCCAACGCTGCCGCCGACATCGTGGCTGGGTCGCGCACGCGACCTCATATGGTGGGTGATCGGCCGCGAAGCCGATCACACGAGCGGGCGGCACGGTTTTTCCGGCTGGCTGCACACGAGCGTCACGGATATCTCACTCGGGCTCGCCGACAAGCAACTGGTCAAGATGCTGAAAGCGGCGCTCTGGCAGTCGCGCCGCGCGCGGCTGGACCGTGCATGGACGCTCGTGTCTGCGTTTCTCAAAGGACGCATCTTCCAGAAACTCGATCCGAATCACTCGAAAACACAGGCTGAACACCCTGAAGGCGTCGTCTCGGTACCGCTCGCAGTGTGCGGCGAGCGTACGACGATTCATCAGAACAGCGAGAGGCCGTTCGTGATGCGCGGACGGCGTTCGAGCCCGCGAGAGCTGCTGCTCGAAACGCGCGCCGAGCATCCGGATCGCCTTGAGATCTGGACCGACTCGCTGGTGACGAATGTCTTGTTCGAGGCCGGCGATCCGCCGCGCGCGGTCGGCGTCAGATTCCTCAAAGGCGAACGGCTATACAAAGCGCATCAAAAGCCGAGCGATGCAGATGGGACGTCGGCCACGGTCTTTGTGAGACCGGGCGGGGAAGTGATTCTGTGCGGTGGCGCCTTCAACACACCACAGTTGCTGATGCTGTCTGGTATCGGCGATCGCTCGCAACTGGAAGAGGTCGCCAACGTCGCGGGAGCGACCGATGTCTGCGCGTTGAAAGACCGCGACCACAAAGCGTTGACTGACTCCGCAGGGCGTGTGGGCCGGATCCATTCGCCGGGTGTTGGACGCAACCTGCAGGATCGTTACGAAGTGACCGTCATCAGCGAAATGCGGCGGGATTTCTCGCTGCTCGACGGAGCCGGCTTCCTGTTGCCAGACAACGGCGTGCCTCCCGACCGGCACATCAGGGAGTGGCGGGCCGAGGGTACCGGCCTCTACACGAGCAACGGCTCGGTGCTCGGCATTCTGAAGCGATCGCGGCCGGACCTGGCGCAGCCGGATCTGTTCATGTTCGGCCTTCCGCTGCCGTTCAAAGGGTACGAGGTCGGCTACTCGAAGGTCGGCCACGAGCATAACAAGTTCACCTGGGCGATCCTCAAAGGTCACACACGCAACGGCGATGGCACGGTGACGCTTCGAAGTGCCGATCCGCGCGATCCTCCGATTGTCAACTTTCACTACTTCAACGAAGTCAGGTGCCCGGGCGAGGGCGACAAGGATCCGGATCTCGTCGCGCTGGTCGAGGGCGTGAAGTTCGTGCGCGGGATTGCGAAGATTGCCGGGAGTTGGTTCCTCGGCCGCCGAGTGAAGGGTGAGATTCATCCAGGAAGGGATGCACCTGAAGGCAACGACGCGCGGATCAAAGACTGGATCCGGCGCGATGCCTGGGGACACCACGCCTGCGGCACCTGCCGCATGGGTCCGACCAACGACCCGTACGCGGTGCTCGACAGTCGCTTCCGCGTTCGCGGCGTCGCCGGGTTGCGTGTAGTGGACGCGTCGATCTTTCCACGCATCCCCGGCTACTTCATCGTCACGAACATCTACATGGCCAGCGAGAAGGCCGCTGACGTCATCATCGAGGATTCGCGGTACGCGCTCGCGGATACCCCTGTCTATCCCCGCGATCTGCGCGCTCGGGAAGTCCGCGCGCTCGAGGGTCGCCGCAAACTGGTTATCCTCGATCCGAAGGACCCAACGCCCATGCCTCCGCCGCAGAGCGCGCCTCAGACGTGGGCCGCGGACGTGACCGGACTCGGGCTGTCGGGCGGCGGCATTCGCTCGGCGACATTCAGCCTCGGCGTCCTGCAGGCGTTCGCACGCGAACGCTGGCTGCGACGCATGGACTTCCTCTCGACCGTGTCGGGCGGCGGCTACATCGGGTCGTTTCTCGGGCGCGCGTTCGACCGCTTGCGGTCGGACTCGCTCTGGGGCGGCGAGCGCGAGCCCGCGCAGTCGGCGCCGGATCGCGTCGAGCGCGAGCTGAACGATTCCGACTCGCCCGTGCTGCGGTGGCTGCGCAAGCAAGGGAATTATATCGCGCCCTCGGGCGACGGCGACGCCCGCGTAAACACCGCGATCTTCCTCCGCAATTTCCTCAGCGTGCACTTCGTCGTTGGCACGCTGCTGTTCGCGATCTTCGGGACGGTCAATGCGATCCGCTACGGGATCATTGGTCCGATCAGCACGAGCCTCTCCCTGGTGGCGCTGGACCAGACGCAGCTGCCGCTCGGTGCGCTGCTCAAGGGATTTCTGGGTCCGTTCTTCAGTCCCTGGTTCACGCTGTTTGAGCTGATGCTGTTGTTCATCGTGCTGCCTCGGATTGTCGGCTACTGGATCGTGTCTCAGGATCGGCACGGACGCTATTCGTTCCCGGGGCTGTTGTTGCTGTTCGCGCTGGTGTCGGCGCTCCTGTACGTAGCGATTCAGGACGGATTCAAGCTGCCCGTGTTCGCGATCGCCCTGGCTCTACTCGTGGCGTTCATCCACGTGGAGCTGGCGTGGCGCCGCGGCAAACAGCGCGAGGAAGCAATCGGCCGCGGCAGCGTCGAGACGCAGCGGCTCCGGACGCGCAACTATCTCACGTACGATCTCGGTGTGGCGCTCACGCTGGCCGGGGGAGCGCTCGTGTTCGCCACCGTGGACACGCTCGCTCACGGGTTGCATCAGTACCTGGTCGCCGACAACCGCGTTTATATGGTGGCCTTCGCGTCGTTCATCGCTACCGCGGCGGCGCTGACGCCGGTTGCGCGGTTTATCGCCAGCCTTTTCACGAGGGAGAAGAAAGCCGGTCCACCCTCCACGCTCGACCGGCTCATCAGACAGCAGGCGATGGCGGGCTTGCTCGCCGGCGTGCTGCTGATCGCGCCGCTCGTTTTCGTCTCGTTTGCCGCGCACGCGGCGTACGGCGGCGGGCGGTTGTTCTGGCCCGGCGTCGGTGCTACGGCGCTTGCATGGGTCGTGTCGATCATCCTCGCGTTTCCGAGCGCCGTCGTCTTCGTGAATCGCTCCTCGCTGTCGCAGACCTATGCCGCGCGGCTCGCGCGCGCGTACCTGGGGGCATCGAACCCGATCCGCTTTCGTCCGGAAGGCAGAGACGTCACCGAAGTGATGGCCGGCGACGACGTGCCGTCGATCCAGGACTATCGTCCGCACCTCGCTGGCGGGCCGCTGCACCTGATCAATGTGACAGTCAATCAGACGGTCGATTTCACGTCGCAGCGCGGCAACCGCGATCGCAAGGGCGAGAACCTCGCCGTCAGTGCGATCGGCCTCACGGTGGGGGAGCGCTGGCACGGCGCATGGACCGATCGGCCGCAGGATCCGGCAACGGATGTCCCGCGCAAACGTCCGTCGGGCATCGAGCCGTTGGGGCACGTGCCGGGGACCGACCATCCGCTGATCGACGAGACGGGACAACCGACCCGAAGCGCCGAGATGTTGTCGCTTCGCCAGTGGATGGCCATCTCCGGAGCGGCCGTCGGACCGGGTCGCGGCCAGACGACGCGGCTCGGTACGGCGTTACTTTTCGGCCTGGCGAACCTTCGCACGGGCTACTGGTGGAACAGCGGCGTCACGGAAGCGGCGCGCGACGGATTCCCGCCGCTGACCGCGCTCTTGCGCCTGCTCTATCTGTTCGAGAGCTGGTTCCTGACCCAGACGCTCCTGCTATTTGAGTGGGTGGCGAGATATCCCGGTCCGTGGGAACAGTTCTGGTATCTGTCGGACGGCGGCTTCTTCGAAAGCCTCGGCGCGTACGAACTGGTCCGGCGCCGCGTGCCGCGCATCATCCTGTGCGACGCCAGCGCGGATCCGACGTATGAATTCGGCGCGTTCGCCAACCTGGTACGCAAGTCGCGTATCGACTTCGACGCGGAGATCGAGCCGTTCACCGACGCCGATTACACAGCGGCAGAGATCCCCATTCCAGTGCGCGCGATCCTCGGACCGCTGAACGAACTGGCGACTCCCAAAGACGCGGCCGGCAACATCACCGGCCCGTCGCAAAAACATGCGTCACTCTTTTGGGTGCGATACACGACCGCTCCCGCGCGCCCATCGGTCCTGTTGTACATCAAGGCCGGCCTGACCGGTGACGAGGGCATCGACATTCAGCAGTACCACGGGACCTATCGGGAATTTCCACACGAAGGAACGGCCGACCAGTTCTTTGAGGAGGCGCAGTGGGAGAGTTACCGCAGCCTCGGCGATCACATCGCGTCCGCGCTCGTCGGCCACGGACCGTGGTTCTGGAACATTCTGGTGTGAAGGGGGTCGTTGTGAGATCTCGTCGACGATCGGTCCGGCACATCGGCATCGTGGCGGCTGCACTGATCCTGATGCTCACGCCGTTGGGGGCGTCGGACCACGCTGATCCGATCGATCTGTTCAATAGGAAGCCGCTCGAGGGAGGGATCACCGACCTGTTCTTCTTTCCGCGGACCGACGAGAACGGCGTCAAGCGGATGGAGGTGATCCTCTGCGTCAGGCGCGCGCTGACCCAGGCCGGATCCCTGATGCTGGAGCCGTACACCTACACCATCTACATGGACCTCATCAGCGCGGTCGCGTTCGACAACGACGAACAGCTCAAGCGGTACGGCGGGACAGTACCCGAGGCGATTAAGGAGAGCGTCACGATTCCGATACGGCTCACCAACGAGGCCAAGTTGAAGGAACGGCCCACCTTCAAGGGTCTCATCGGCGATCCGACGCGCATCACGATCCAGACCGGCGTCTTCGATGATCCGTTCATTTTTCCGACATTTTTCGGTACGAACGTCGTGGGAATGGTGCTGAGCATTCCGCTCGATGCGTTTCCGTCGAGTCAGCACGACTGGATACTCTGGGCCACATCGAGCCGTGACGGCAAACAAGTCGATCATGTCGGCCGCTCGCTTCGCACGCAGAATCCGCGCTTTGACATGCTCAACACGCTGCATCCTAGTCAGCACATCGCTGCGATCAAGGCCGAGCGCGCACACCCAAGTCTGATGCGCGACATCTTCCTGAAGTTGAACTTTCAGCAGGTTTTTGCATTTCGGGATTGGGATGAAGTGCCGGACGTTATGATCTACTCGGATCGGCGGCCGGTTGGATTTCCGAACGGGCGGTTGCTCACCGACGACGTCGCTGAGCTGCTCGCGAGGTACGGCGATACCCTGCTGAAAGAGATTTCCCACATTACTGGGAAATGGTCTCCCGACGACGCCACTCATAAAGATGGGCGCGCGACAGCGAACGATATGCCGTTCCTATGTGTGTCACCCAATTGCGATCAGACCATTCCGGAGAATCTCGCGTTTCCGTATCTCGCGGACCCTTGGCCCGAGAAGAAACCGAAGCCCCCGCCGATGCTGACGGAGACGAACAGAACGAAGCTCTGGTTGATCGGTCTTGCCTTCGTGGTGCTGGTCATTGTCGAGAACTGGATCGTCGCGAAGTGGTATCACCGCAAACAACTGCGCCGCCGGTTCCTGTGACCGCCCATGCTCTTTGACAAACGCCGCACGGGCCCGCAGGGCGTCACACGCGAAGACCGACAATACCGGGGGTCGTCGTTCGCGCAGGTTCGGGACGCGATTTTCGCGAACGCGTACTACCTGGTGTGGGGAGGCGGCGACGAGCCGGCGCTGCCGGTGTACGAAGTCACGTTGCGGCGGACGCTGATGGGATTAGGAAGGCGCTGGCGGTTTCAACGCGCCGCCAACCGTGCGATCGATTCAGCAGCGGATTTGCGCTGGGGACCCGACGGCCTGGGATTTCGCCGGTTGCTGCATCCCAACGGCGTCTGTCTCACTGGTACGTGGGAAATCGACGCGACGGCGAACGGGACGCCGTACACAGGGTATTTCAAAGCCGGCAGCAAAGGGCTGATCGTCGGACGGTACTCCACGTGCTGCACGGAAACGCGCCGCGGGCGATTTCGTTCATTGGCGCTCGTGGGCAAGCTGTACCCGACCACCGATCCCAAGCATCCGAATCTGCTGCGGACGGCCAGCTTCATCACGCAGGAGGATTTCGGCGGATCGAAGACGACCAACATCGGTCAGGTCGAGCTGCGCAACGCGCCGGACACCACACCGTGGCGCCGCGGCGCCGGGACTCCGATCCTGCTGCTCACAGGCCTCGTGCTGCTGCGTGCCGATAAGGAGCCGACGTTCCGACAAGTCTACGAGATCGCGGAGCTCGGCAAACCGGACGCCGAACCCACGCGCGCTCCCGAGTTCATGCGTCTCATCGCGGAGCCATCGCGCACGGTGGCGGGCGACGATCTCGATTTCCGTGATGAGATCCTGGGCCAGATTTACGACAAGGGTGACAGCACGCCGCGGCGAACGTTGACCTTCCATATCGAGGTGTCTGACAAAGGCATCACCCGCGGCAAGCTTCTCCAACGACGAACGATCACCGGGTGGAAACGCATCGGCCGCATCGTGTTTCAGGACGCTGTGGCCTCCTACAACGGGGACTTCGTCCTCCATTTTCATCATCCAATCTGGCGGAACGACCGGAACGACCCGTCGAGCGTAGCGCGTCGGCGCCGAGTCTGACCGCACTCAGCATTTGTTCTGGCCGCCTGGAGGCGACGTGGCCAAGAAGCAACGGAAAGCAGTCCCCGCGAAACGCCGCCCACGCCGGCGCATCGCCACTGGCAACAGCCGTCAGCCGGTCCTCGAGGCGTTCTCCGTCATGGTCCGGCCTGCACCGGGACGTGACGGCCTCGTGCTTGCCAGGCGCGTCGCGCGCAGGGTCGGCCTGGGGCGCTGGCGGGTCGAGCCCGTCGTCGACAACGGAACCGAGGTGGAGATCGTCCCCCCGGGCCGGACGATTGGCACCGCGCGCGCGTGGGATCTCGCCTACGCGCTGCGCGATCAGCCCGAAGTCGCGCATGCCGAGCCCATGTTCCGGTACATGGTGCCGGAGATGGCGCCGACCGCGCGCCGGTTGTCAGGCTCTGCTGGCGTCGACGACCCGGCAACGGATCGCGAGTATGACTGGAGCCTCAGGAAGGCGAACGTCCTCTCCGCTTGGAGGCTGTTCGGCCCACGGCCACCCGGCGCCGATGTCCGCGTCGGGCACCCCGATACCGGCTATACGCGGCATCCGGAGCTGGCTGAGGCGGGTCGCCTGATGGTCAGCGCGGGGTACGACTACAACGACGACGACCCGGATCCGACCGACGATCTGAACGACGGCTTGCTCGCGAATCCGGGTCATGGCACCGGAACCGGCAGCGTTATCCTGAGCGGCGTCGGAGCGGCGGGCGGGGGACCGGGACCTTTCGTCTCCGGCGCGGCGCCTCACGCCCTGTTGATTCCTATCCGTACCACGAACTCCGTAGTGCTGTTCTCGATGCGCGGCCTGCGGCAGGCGGTTGATCACGCCGCCACGCACGGCGCACAGGTCGTGTCGATCAGTCTCGGCGGTCCATTCGCTGGTTTTGGGCTGCATCGCGCCGTCCAGCGCGCCGTGGACGCCGGCACGATCGTGCTGGCCGCTGCCGGCAACGAGGTCAGGGTCGTCGTGTTTCCGGCGCTCTTCGACGAAGTCATCGCGGTGGCCGCGAGCAACATCCGTGACGAACCGTGGGTGGGGTCGAGTCACGGTGACGCGGTCGACATCACCGCTCCGGGAGAATCCGTGTGGCGGGCCCAGACAGTACGTGACAAGACCGGTCAGCTGTCGTACCCCGTCGAGCGCGGCAACGGCACGTCGTTCGCGGTGGCTACGGTCGCCGGCATCGCGGCGCTGTGGATCTCGTTCCATGGTTGGCCGACGCTCGTGCGGAAGTACGGTGCCGGCAACATCGCGCGGGTGTTCAAACAGATGCTTCAGGATACCTGCCGCACGCCTCGCGGTTGGAATGCCGGCGAGTACGGGCCCGGTATTGTCGACGCGGCCGCGCTGCTCGAGACGACGCTGCCCGATGCCGCGCCCGCGCGCAAGCTTCGCGACGCGCAGCGTGCAGCGGTCGCCGCGGATGCGACCGGTATCGAGATGCTCGTGCATCTCATGCCGGATACGCCGCGGACGCGCGTGGAAGCGATGGTCGCGGACCTGCTCCAAGTGTCGGATCGCGAGCTGCCGTCGATCCTGCAGGACTACGGCGACGAGCTTGCGTTTCACCTGGTCATGCAGCCGGCGCTGCTCGAGACGCTGAAACAGGGCGCGCGTGCACGACAGGCGGCGGGTCCCGCGCGCGCGGCGATGAAGCGTCGCCTCGATACCGCCGGCCTGTCGTCGCGGCTGCGCCGCCAGTTACGGCGGCGCTGACCGATCCCGGAGCGCGTTAGACCTGCCGCCACGCGGCCATGGCATCGACGAGGCCGGCGCCCGTCGCGCCGTCATCGCCGGCGCCGGCTTCGAGCGGCGGATCGCCGCCGTTGCTCGCCGGATTGGCGTGCCCCACGTTGACGTCCCGGGAGGTCCGCCGCAACACGCTTTTGATGTCGGTCGGCGTCAATCCCGGGTTCTTTTCCAGGAGCAACGCGCACACACCGGCCAGCTGCGGAGCGGCGGCCGACGTGCCGCTAAACACGGCCCACCCATCGCCGACGCCGGTGCCGTCGTGCACCGCGTTCTCTTTGTCGATCGCGCAACCGGGCGGGATCGGCAGCATGATGTAGTCGGCATGGGGCAGCAGCCCCACCAGTCCACAGAAATCCGGGACGCTCCGGCCTGAGTAGATCCGGCTCTGGAACGCGCTCGCGTAGTCGGACGCGCGCAACGCGCCGCTCTTGTCCACGAATACGCCGCCGGCCGAGATGACGTCGGGCATCATCCCCGGAAACGACACATGGCCATTGCCAGCGGAGAAGACGACGACAATTCCCGCGGCGACGGCGGCCTGGATTTCCGCTTCGAGGGCCACGAGGTTGTTCGGGAGTCTGGTGAGATGCCTGTCGCTCACACGCTGGCCCGTGAGCGGATTCGACTCGGCGAGGTCGTAGCCGAGGCTGACCGAGATCACCTGCGGATTGTGCGTCAGCGCCTGCTGGAATCCTTCGAGGATCGACGCGCCCGGCTCGTTAGGATCGTCGTTGTCCACCTTGATCCCGATGAACGTCGCGCCGGGCGCCACGGCAAAAATATTCGCCGACTCGCCCGTGCCATGGCCGTTTCCGTCGGTCGATTTACTCGTGACGCGCGGTGCGAGGTCGACCGTAGACCGATTGCCATGCTTGACGAAGTACGCGTGGGAATGGTCGAACCCGCTATCGATCATCGCGATTCTGACGGCTTTGCCTGTTGTCCCTTTCTGATGGACCTGCGCGACGCCGAGCAGCGACGGCACGTCGGCCGGCACCTCGAGGTGAAAGTAGTCCACCATCGGCGCCGTCGCGGAGGGAGATCCGGCCGGGCCGCGCTTCACCCGACGCGGCCGCGCCGCCTTCTTCCGGGTCATATAGATGTGAGGCCACTGGATGTAGGCATCGTCGATCATCGACATGAGGGCTGGATCCGGATTCCACGGCGCGTCCGGTGGCGGGAAGTAGAACGCGCGGGCGCCGGCGATCTGCGGCTGCGGGGCGCGAAACGTCTTCAAGGTAGTGCCGAACACGCGCTCGAACTGCTCGCGCGTGCCGCGCATCGACGCCGTGAGCCGCCCTCGGCGCGTGAGCGTAAAGCCGCGACGGTGGAGCTCATAGATGCCTTTGTCCATGTCCACCGGGTCGGGCGTAAACGATCTGGCGGCGGCCATCGACAAGCGCGCGGGAACCTTCGTCGGGCCGACGCCGTCACTCGGTCGTCTGAAGGTCACGGCGATCGAGAGCTCTTCTGACGGCTTGACCGACGACACCCTGTGTTTGGGGTCTTCATTCTGCACAGCGTACATAGCGGGCTCCTTCGTCAATCCATGTGGAGATGCGGCGGCGCGACTGAGATCCGCTCGACGACGTGCTCGAGCTCCGCCGGCACTGCAAGATCGTGTGCCTCGGATGGACCATCGCCGGCGGGATCGTATGTCGCGCTCGGAAACAACCGGCGGAACACGTCGGGCGTCGCTTCGGCTGAAATCGTTGCCATGCCGGACGTTGTGGGCTTCATGCCGGCTGCGGCGGCAGCCGCCTGGGCTTCTTCGACACCAGCGGGGTGTCTCGAATCCTTCTTCAACAAAAGCTGCAAGCGGACGTTCTTCATGCTGATTGATAGGCGCGGTGCAGATCACCGGTTCACTGCTGCATCATCCAGAATCGCTCGTTCTGACAAGTGGGACAGGTCCACTCCCTCGTTGACCGTCAATGGTAAGCGCCAATTCAGTGATTGCCGGCACTGTCATGAGGCCATTCTGGCATCGAACCTCTCGAGTAACCGCTCTATGGGGCTGGCGAATGTATCCGTGCCAGCACCGCCGATAATTAAACCAATGGGCCTATTGGTCAATGCATCAACGACCAATGCGCCGGAGTCCCCGCCTTCAGAAAAGTTACCGCCACAGCCGCTTATTCTGAACACGTCTTCAAAGAAGTACTCATTGCCGGAGAATATGAACGACGTGTCCGCCGACACATCTGTGATGATACCAAGCGTATGCAATGTGGCTGCGCCGAACTTCCGAACGCTTTGAAAGCGGGCAGCTTTCAAGGGCGCGGATTCAGCGGCGCCGATGGCGGGGATGCTCAACAATACATCCTCGGCCTGAAGTAGCTTAGCAATTGCACCATCAAGAGCGTTTATGGCCCCATCTGGTTGGAGGGGCTCAAAGTCGGCAAGAGTTGCGATAGGCTTCACACCGCCGTGTGTGATTGCAGGTTCGACGATCGCATCGCCGATGCGAGCGGTCTGAGGTGCGAGAACATGTGACGCAGAAAGGATGAACCGTTCTACCGTTGCACCGCGCGTCACAACACATCCTAGGGAGCCCGCTTCGCCATTTGTATGACTGATCGACGCGCCAAATGAGACGGGTCGAGTGTGTAGCGTGAAAGGGGTGACTTCTACAACATCGGTGCTAATTCCATGGATGACGGTCGGTACACAGTGGCGGCCAGACAATTGATGGGACGGCAGTTTCCGTGTCACGTAGAGCTTCAACGCCCACTCGGATATTAATTGCCCGGATACTTCCTTTGGCCCAACTCCGATCCCGATGATGTTCGTCGCCTGCTGTAGCTTGCGCGTCACTCTGTCACCGCGGTAAGAGAACGGAGCACAACCTCCGTGCCGGAATCGGTTTGGGCAAAGGCCAACGCTTGTCAGCAATGCCTGCTTCGCCTCAAGAACGGGGAACGGTGGCGCAGGGTCGCAGCTTGTCACGATTAGCGGGCCAAAGCGGCAGCGCGCGTTTTCGCGAGCTCGTGTCGCCGCCTCCAGAATTCACTCGTGGTCCAACGTTGTTCCTGCGAGTACACATCGGCGAGCTCGATGAGATATCGATTCACTCGAACTCGCAAAGCATCAACCCAGCCGGGGAAACCGTCAGAATCAGTCCTTAAGCCGTCCTCGATCCAGTGGCCAATCTCGATACCGCTTCCGAGCGCTTCGCATAACCCCTTCCCAGTGAGCGGGTCGCATGCAAGAAGGCCATCGCCGGCCACGGCCCAGCCGTCTTTGGCCGCCACACGCCTGAGGCTTGAACGCGCGTCAAACACGGCGACCTGGAACTCGTCGTCAAGCGCTGCGAGCCGTTCTTTTGTCAAGTGGGACTGGCGAAGTCGGTCACGCAAGAAGGCAACTCGTTGGGGATGTGAAGGCGGGAGCAGATCGGCGTCGGTATAGAAGACCAACAGGAGGTCATCATTATTCAGTGTGACGGAGTACCACCAACCGTCGGCGACCGCCTCAACGGCCGGAGCTTCTAAGCCGTCGCGTTTGCGGTCGTCAATGTTTATCCTCAGCGACAGCCCAATCAGTCGATCAAACCAAATCCGCGAGTGGCCAGGCGCAAAAGTGGACCGGCCTTTCCTGCCGGTCGCCTCAACGACGAACCGAGCCAATCCGTGTACAGCCGGGCCACCCGCCGCGGGAATCGAGAATTGCCACGAACCGTTGATGCGGCCGTGATTCTCGACCCTCGCGTTCTCCCAGAGACGTGCTCCTGCGCGGCCCGCGCCTTCGAAGAGTGCCCGGTCGAGTAGTCGACGGTCGACAATCCAGCCGGAACGATGAGGATCAAATATCGGCGGCCGCGTCGTTGGAGCGGCCTGACCCCAAGCCGCCAATATTCTCGGACATCGTCGAGACCAGGGCTGAGATTCAAGCGTCAGTCCAAGGAAACTGAGAATCCCTCGAGCTGAAGCGTGAAGTGCTTCGCCGATTCGGAATGAGTCGAATCGGCCGGACTCGACCAGGGCTACGCTTATTCCATTCATAGCGAGCGTCGTGGCGCACGCGGCTCCAGCGGGACCTCCGCCGATGACCAGGACATCCGTTTCGAGCATTCAACCCGTCCCCCGTCAGACGAACTGACTCGATGAGGCGCGCTGTGCCTCCGCAAACACGACGTTGCCCTGAGCGTCCTTTTGAGCGGTAATAAAACCCAGCTTCGCGAAGTTGTTGATCATCTTGAGATAGCTGTCCGCGCCTCGCTCCCAGTTCAGCCTATCGGTGGCGGTCGCGTTTGGAAACACTTCGTCGGGCCTCTGCGACGGCCACCAGCCCCGTTCGCAGTCGTTGAAATCCGCCTGCCATGGCAACGCCATTAAGGCCGTGATGTCTCCGGGCTGTGCCTGTGCGTGATCCAAGCGGAAGTCAAACGGACCACTATAGAGCGTCCGGTCCTTCAGAATAATGCCGCCTTCGATTCCTGGAAAGAATCCTTGTCCGACCGTTCCATCCAGCGCAGCTCTTGTTAATCCATCGGCCGTGATCACGTTTAGCGGCACCGGTTCGCCCGCCCAGTCAGACGCAAAGGTTCCGGCCACCCATTTATCCAAAAACGAATTCTGCAGGGTCGTTAGCTTGTATCGCGACAGAATCGATTCGATGTTCCTGACGACACCGGCCTGGCTACTGCGTAACGGTGCGGACGCAGCCGATGAATTCGCGAGAGCAGGCCAGTCGTCGCTGACATCAGACCAATTCGGATCGATGTTGACCCATTGGTACGCACGAGTTCGCTTCAGAATTGAAAACACATCGCGAGTAAAAGACACCTGCGCCGGCGGCGCCACGTTGAAGTGGTCTATCCCGAGCTGCAACAGAACGTCGAACAGCGTCACGACACCGGTAATCTCCGGTGCAAAATCAGGCGGACCGACTAGGACCCACGCGGGTGCGACGTCGTCGATTATGGTTCCATCGACTAAATGGATTCGTGCCGTGACTGGGCCGTCAGACGCGTCGTCATGCCAACCCGTGTTTGAATAAAAGCCAGTGAGTGGCGTGTTCGCCGGAGAAGACGAGAACCCGAAGCCGCCAAGTACCAAGAGATTCTGCTTCACATCTGTTCTGAGCTCGCCAAGCGGCACACGTCGGCCAAGGAATTCCCCCTGATCGCACTTCACGCCGCTTGCGCCGGCGCCACTGACTGTCCTGGCTCCAGCGTCAATGAGACGATCTGCAGAATTCGGTGCCGTTTGGGGGCGCTTTGGCTGCGTTGGTGGGCCGGAAGGCCGAACGATCGCCGCCTTCTTGTTGACCAAGTGGACAGTCCACTCAATCTGCGCACCGAGCGGCAACTGTGCTGGCTTTGGGACTCCGCCCTGAACGTTCTCAAAAATGCGAAACCGCGCGGCTTGACGCTTAACCTCGGTGTCACTTGACTTGTAGCTGATGATCGAATTCTCGGTGCCGTCAGCAGCAATTTCAGACCCCGGCCGTCCGGGAATCTCCGGTCCGACGTAGAAACTCGCAGGACTGTTGCCCACACGTGCAAGGCCGATTGGCGGGTAGATGCTGAATCGCATATCCTGTCACTCCGTCATGGATTGTTGAGCGATGCGAGCAGCTCCAGGAATTCCTTAAGCGCTCCGGTTGCCGCACCACCGCCGCTCTGGGGATCGACCTCCAACCCGGGGAAGATGCGATCCTGTGGCATCCAGTTAGTTGGATCTTCAATATCCAACACCCGGCTCGAAATCAGGCTAGCGCGGGACTTAACGGCGGCGAAATCAAAAACATTGTATTTGATCGAACTGTGGCACCGATAGCAGTACCGGTTCAAGTAGTACACCAGCTTTCGGTGCGACTCATTGTTCGGATCCCACGTCTGCGTACCGATCCCCCGTTGCGGTGGTGGTGCGTGCTTTTGATCGAATTTCTCTGGCTTGTGAAGATCAAGCCATTTCTGAACCGCCACAAGCTGAAAATTGCCGGCGGTGCCGAGCCGGCTATTCTGGTCACTGATTTCTTGATTCAGCTGGCGAATAACCTGAAACGCGGCCTTGAACTGCACGGCGGTTTCATTGTTGCCGGCGTCATACAGCACAGCGTGGTTGCTTCCCGCGAGAGCCGTAAAATCATCCTGTTGGAATCGGTCTTCAGGAAGGCTGTAGTCTGGCTTGACTCGATCGATCCAGTGATCAGTATCAAGAAAGTTGACTTTGGCTCTCTGTACTGTGCGCCCATGACATTGCGCACATGAGTCTGGAATGAAATATAACTTGGCCGTTTGGCCGCTTTCTGGATCCCTCGCGTCGAAGGTCGCAGCCAAGTTCACCGTCAACGGACCGTTGTCCTGAAACTTTCCTGCGCCGTCAATGAGCGGTACTTCCTTGCCATTGACGAGCTGCGTCTTGACTAGCGGGCCGTACGCGAAGAAATAGAGTGAGTGACGTAGGTCACTGAACGGACCGTCCCTACGAACCGCAATGGCTTGATTGAATTTCGACACGTTCTTCGTGGCGTCGAATGGGTCTCCCGCGACCGTCGGTTCAAATATGTTCTGGAGCAAGAGAAGCGATTCAATACCGTTGGACTCGGCCTGGCTACCAGCCTTGGCCCTCAGGCGCACCAGTTTGCGCCATCCAAAGCCGGGCGCCGGCGGAATCGCATTTGACGGAGTGCCGACTTCGGTGATTTTCGGGGCGAAAAAGCGAGTCGCCAGGATGTCCCCAGGCGACAACGCCATGATTTGGTCGGACGGCAGCCGATGGATATCTGACGCGGCCATGTTCGGATATCCGAAATACGAGAAAAGATCCTTAATCGTCGACTTGAGGATGGTGTCGCGAGTCAAGAGCTTGATCTGCGGCACGACAGCGTCTTGGTAGTACGCAGTCGCAGCGGCTTCGCTACCGCGTTCAACCTGAAGCTGCCGCAGCTGAAGCGCGTGTCCGAGCTGCGAGAGTCGCTTGTGCGACAGCGGCAAAGGATTGCCCTGCGGCGCAAACGCTACCGGCTTGGCGGACGTTGTCGCGGATGACCTGGTCAGGCCGGTTGTCTGGCCCACTATCACGGCAACAACGAATAGCGCGAAAGGGGCACCAAGACGAACGATCACCCCATGAGATTTCTTGTCTGCATCGCTCGCCATGGGATCCTCCGGCTAACGAGGTTAGAAAGAGCCGCGATAGGGCTGCTTCGCAACGTTCCTCTTCCAATATCTTGTGTAGACGGCCGAGCCGGATGGATTCTGACGAATTCGATTGACTCAAGCAAGAACAAATCACACCGAGTGCCGTTGGCCAATTTGTTGGCTGGTGTGGCCAATGAATTGGCTTACCACTTCGGGTCAACGCGTCGATGGAACGATGGCTTAACGGCCTGACATGTCGCTCCTGAATGGGAATTCGGTGCCCGTTGGTCCCGTTCGCGGCGTCATCGTCGCGCGGACTCTTGGTCCGACCTACCCAGCGTCAGGCTCGTTGCCGACATTGGAACAGGAGACGCGAAGACGACCGCTCACCACGACTTGCTGCAGAGCGGCACGCTGCGAAGCGCACAACTTCTCTCAAGCGAGAGACGGCAAGCCAGAAACATCCGGTTTCAATGAAAGCTGATCCCGGGCAGGGATGGAGCGAGAGTAACATCATCAAAGAGGCGAAGGTCCCGCCTTCGCCGGCCAGGAAAGGCGCTCTTGCGGGCGCCGACAGGGTGCCGCCCGGAGAACCAGATGATTTCAGAGATTAAGATTCGGACAACTTCCAGCTTCGTGGGCGCTAATATCTGAGCGCCTTCGTTCTGAAACGATAGAACGATAAAATTGGATGCCACCCTGGCGCTTGAGAAACAGACCACTCCGCACTGTCAAATTCGTCGTTGACAAGTAACAACAAACGAACGATAACTCATTGTTCTCAGGCCATTGGTAACAGTTAGCGGCAGACCGGCATTTCCTCACCGCTGAGTAGCTTTCGAGAGATGCATGATTCGCACTCCTAAACTGGATCAAGCTCACACTCGAGCGCGCACGCCTGAGGAGAGACATCGATGGCAGAGGCTTGGCTTGCGACTGATGCGTACGCCTAACAGTTCGCTATGGGCACTGGTGGTGCTGGCCCTTGGAAGCGCAGCCGGCGGGTGTGCAGCACGGGTCAGCCAGTTCCATGAGTTCGCAGCCGCAGGTGTCAGTTTCGTCAAGGCCTCGGAGGCCGTTCTCGATGAAGCTGGTACGGCTGCGACGCGCGCCGACACGATGGTGCTTGTCGATGCGCGTGCACTCCTGAAACCGGAAGAGCGCCGGGCTCGCGTACAAGCCTCGAACCAGGCACTCAAGACACGGATGGCGATCCTGCGCGACATCCGGCGTCACGGCCGTGTGTTACAGCGCTATTTCGAGTTCCTCGCGAGCATTGCCGACAGCAAGGCGCCGCAATCAGCGGCGACTGCTGCAGAGGCCACGTTCGTTTCTCTTGGCGACCTCAGCACGGCGATTAAAACCAGCCCGCTCCAGCCCGTCGTCCCGTCGGTCACGAAACTCATTGTTGGAGCGTTCAAGGTTCGCATCCTTGAAGACGAGCTCCGGCGTCGCGCGGACGCAGTCGCTACCGAACTTGCTTTGCAGGAGGGAGCGTTCCAAGCAATCGGCCGCCTCCTCGCAACCGATGTGACTGTCCAATTGAACAAGGTTGAAACGACACAAGTAATTGGGCCATTCGTTCAGGATGAGACGCTGCCGAAAGAATGGCCATCGACGCGCGAGAGCTTTCTCAAGAGCATTGCTATTGCCGCATCGACCGACGCTGCCGCCAACGCTTCCAAAGCGCTACGTGAAGCGTTTCAGGCCGTGGTTGCCAACCGGTTCGATAGCGCCGCATTGAGGAGCCTCTTAGACGACATCGGCGAGATGCTGGCAGTTTCACAAAAACTCACCGCAACGCTCCCTGACGAGTGACGCGAACATGGATACGAGCCTTCTGTATTCGTCGGTCCTTGCGCAGTTGAACCAGGCGATTGTCACAATGACGTCGCCTGAATTCGATGCCCTGCTGCAGCAGGGGACCGTGGATGATCGGCAGCGTGCCGCTCGAGCGCTATTGGACGTGGCACAGGCGCGGCTCATACTCGGCAATGCAGTCCTTGGTGCCATCGCTGTAGAACTGAGGGCAAACGAGCAGGCATTCATCGACGGACGCGCTGAGCTCGAGGAATCGCTAGGCCGACTCGACAACATTGAAACGGTCCTGTCCACAGTCGCCAAGTTCGTCAGCGTTGTTGGCCGTGTGGTCACGCTCATCTGATGGTGCCGACTGCGATCTCGACTTCCGCGAGATCATCGACCGGCCAAAAACCTGACCACTCCGGCCAACGCACCGTTTTCCCTTGCATTGTGACGGCCGACTCCGCACGATTACGCCGCTCACAGGATTCCATAGCGAAGCGCACGCCGGAGGTTTTTATGCACCGTCTGGCCGTCGGCCTAATCATCGCCACAACGTTGGCATTCGCCGCAGCGACACCCCAATTCAGATTCAGACTCCCGAACAGCTGTACCTTACCGTTCAAAGACATCGCTCCCGCAATCGACCCATTTGTCAAGTGCGACAGTGAAGGTCGTATGACCGGCCACGCTGTCCCGGTGAAGGCCAAACGTCTGCAATCTGCAGCCAAGAACAACCTGTGCGCGGGTGCATCGACGGTGACCGTGATGCACTTCGATGACTTCACGCGCCTTGAAGACAACACCGATCCTGAGGAACTCGACCTGAGTGCAGACCGCGACGACCTGCGCATCGTTGAGAACATTACCATTCACGGGGAGAGCCTCGGAGAAGGCTCAGTCGTGCGGCTCATCGCGATGATGCGCACCGCGCATGTGTCCAATTGCCGAAAGCCCAAGCCGGGCAAGAAAGGCGGCGAGCTCGTGAACTGTCAGACGATTAGATTCGACTCGAACGACCTCCACATCGTGCTCATGCCGCTCGATGCTGACGAGCACACGAGTGAATGCGAGAGCGTGACGGCGGAAATGATACCCCACTTTCGACCGGCGGCGTGGTCCGATGTGGATCTGAAAACGCCGGTCGAAAATCCTGTTCGGTTAACCGGTCAGCTGTTTTATGATGATGCGCATCGAGCGTGTAAAAACGGGAAGGGCAGTCCAGCTCGCCGCACTGTCTGGGAGATTCATCCGGTCTACAAATTTGAAGTGTGCACCACAACTGACCATCAAGCTTGCAAAGACAGCGATGCAGGTGTGTGGATGCCGTATGAGCAATGGGTCACGCAACCCGGCGTCAAGACTCGCGCGACTGGCTCAAAGGCACGCGATCTTTGTGACGCGGCAGGTAACCCGTGACCGATTGGCACCAGCTATAAGCTCCGCTGTCACGACCGACGATTCGTCGCGTCCGGTGGTTCCCGGACAGGAACCGCGGTTCGTCGGCAGACCCTCTCAGGGGTGACGTGTCACCCCCATCAGCCGGTGCGCCAGCACCGTGCACGTCCACAGCGCGGCGCCGACGCATAAGCGCTGAGGTCTGCGCCGCGCGGAGCTGCGTCCAGGGCGGCCCACGTACCGTCTACGGGCCGCCGCGTCAGCGGGGTCCAAGCCCCTGGACGCGGCGAGCCCGGCGCAGAGAATCACCACCGCGACGGCGACGGCCACCGACACGGTTCAGAGACTGATCACATCGAAGGAAAGGACCGGCAGGACGACAGCGAGATCGACGCGACGCTTCACGCTCGTCCTGATGCTGGTACCGGGGGCCACAGATAGCCGTGCGATCCGCTTTCAGCATCGCCGTGAGCACCTTGAGACCCGAGGCAACCGCGAGCTCCTTCAGCTCCGCCCGCGTCTCGACGAGCAGATCCACGAGAGGCAGATGGCGTTGGATGGATGAATCGACTTGGTGCGACCGATCGACTGTGCGAGACTCTCGTTTCATGGATGACCGTCATCGATGTTGGATCGACAATCAGCGGGGCATCCGACGTGTTTCCGTCGACGTCGCGGCCTCCGGTGACCTGCACACGGCCATCCGCGAGAATCGTTGTGGTGTGTTCCTCACGAATCACGTTTGCCGCGGGCAGCGCCGTGGCCGTGTGTGCGCGCGGATCCCAGCGCTCTGTCGGCGCAGGAGCAGGACCGCCCGTCGATCCGCCGACGACGAGAACGCGGCCGTCGGTGAGTAGCGTAGCCGAGTGCAATGCGCGCGGCACGCTCCCGATCACGGACACTGTGCTGAACGTCAAGGTCGCGGGATCAAAACGTTCCGCGATGTCCACGACGCCATTGCTGTTGCGACCGCCGATGATCAGAATAGAGCCGTCCGCCATGACGGTCGCCGTATGTTCCGTCCGCGGGACGGCCAGCGAGCCTGCGAGCGGCGTCGCCACGCCCGTTCTTGGATCGATCAGTGCTCCGCCTCCGAGCATGCGCGAGGACGCCTCGCCGCCAACGAGTAACAAACGGCCGTCGGGCAACTCTGTCGAGCTTTGACCTCGTAGAGCACCGGTTGTGACCAACTGCGGATTCGCGGCTCGCTGACGGGCGCTGGCAACAGACAACATGCCGATGGCGCCTGCAATCGTCAGGGCCCTCGCGAGCGCGGCGCCGAGTCGCCGGGTCTTCAGCACTGGCATAGAACGATCTCCTGCGAAGCGTCGGCTATGGACTCGTCACGTTGACGGTGATGCTGCCCACATTTGTGCCGCTTGGATCGATGCTGATCGTGTAGGTTCCGGTCGTTGGGAGCGTTTGCGTCGCGAGATTGAAACTCGACGCGCTCGACGTCGTGGACGTGAGCTGCGAACCGTCTGGCTTCAACAGCTTCGCCGTCGTCGATCCCATGCTGTTGCTCGTGAGGTGCACGGTAACTTGCTGTCCCGACGTACCGGAGAAGGTGGCCTGAGCGTTCTGGCCTGGAGTTGTGGTCGTCAGCGTCGCTGACGCTCCTCCGATCGTCACGGAAGTCGAGGGATCGGCCGGCACGTTGTAGAGCGTCACGGGCAGGCTCCCGGTGACGGTACTCACAGGGTCGACGACGATAGTGTACGTGCCGGTCGTTGGCAACGGCTTGACGTCGATGAATCCGCTCCCCTCCATGCACGTCGCGGCCGCCAACACACTGCTGTCAGGCTTCAGGATGCTGACGTTGACATCGCACCCGATCAGTTGGCCTCCCATCCCATTCGTCCCTTGCAGCGAGACGCGCTGACCAGCCGTTCCAGAGAAGGTCAATGCCCCGTTCTGTCCGGGCGTCGTGATGGTCACTGTCACCGCCGATCCGCCTGTCGTAATGGTCCCACTGTAATCAGCGGGGACGTTGTAGAGCGTCAGCGGGAGGCTGCCCGTTGCCGTGCTTACCGGGTCCACAACGATCGTGTAGGTGCCCGTCGTCGGCAACGTCGTGACGTCGATGAACGCGCTCCCCTCCATGCAGGTCGTTGGCACCAGCACCGTGCTATCCGGCCTGAGGATGCTGACGTTCACGTCGCAACCGAAGATTTGGCCGCTCATGCCGTTCGTGCTGCGGAGCGACACGCGCTGCCCGCCTGTCCCCGAGAACGTTAGGGACCCGTTTGACCCGGTGTCGTTGTCGTCACGGTGACGGCGGAGCCGCCTGGCGTGATGGTCCCGCTGAAGTCCGCCGGGACGGTGTACAGCGTCACGGTCAAGCTTCCTGTCGCTCTGCTGGCCGGATCCACGAAGATCGAGTAGGTGCCGGTCGCGGGCAACGTGGTGACGTCGATGAAACCGCTGCCCTCCATGCATGTCGGACTGACCAGAGCTGTGCCGTCGGCGTTCAGAATGCTGGTATTCACGTCACACGCGAACGCAATCTGTCCGGACATACCATTGGTGCCTTGCAACGAGACGCGCTGGCTCGCGGTTCCAGAGAACGTCAGGACACCGTTCTGTCCGGGCGTCGTGGTCGTCACCGTCACGGACGATCCACCCGCGGTAATAGAACTACTAAAGTCCAACGGCACGTCGTATACCGTCACGGTCCCGCTCGTGGTAGAGGTTGTCGATGGATCGAAGACCAGCGCATAGGTCGCCGTCCACCGCAAGTTCACCGTGTCCAGATATCCGGCGTTCGACATCAGCGCGCCACTCAACGCCGAGCCAAGGGGTTATAGCCTCAATCATCGTTTTGGTTTTAATCAGGCGGTATGTACGCCGTGGCGGTGATGGCCGCGATCGCAGCGATCGTGGTACCAGTCATCATCCTTTGGCGTTAGCGAGTCATAAAGCGGAACGGCGTTCACGCCGAGTCGCACGCATGGCGTGAGGGCAGAGCGAGGACTCTACCGGTCAGATCACGGGACGTAGCCGCGCGGGACGAATTCGACGGCCACCGCGTCGCCGACGATGGTCGCCGCGCCGGCTTGCGTCGGCGCCTTCATCCGCCAGGTGAGCAGCACAGTATCCGCCGGCGTGCGCGCGCCGCATGCCAGCATAAAGTCCTTGTCATTGCCGTAAACCGTCAGCTCGACATCCTTCATGGCCGGCGCCGCGGCCACCACAACGGAAGCCGCGCACGAGAAGAGGCGGCATCCATCGCGATCTGAAGCCCGCCAACATCATGCTGACCGCCGATGGTCAGGTGAAGGTTACGGTGTCTGGACAGCAGGATTGGGCGCCTCGTCCGTCTTCACCGCGCTCACTGCCTCTGGAGGTATACATCCCAGATCTGAATCGTGCGCTCTTCGTCATCCTCGGCGCTTTTCGCCCGATTTCTCCCTCTTGCCGTCCGGACGTGCGCATAGCCACGGAATCGGAATTCATTGCCGAATTCGTCTCGGCGTCCCGTCGGCTTGTAGCTCAGTCCCACATCAGACAAGAGTTCACTGGCAGGGCGCAATTCCCAGGACTCGCTAATGCCGTTATGGTTGACGTCCGTCCACAAGAGCAGCTGTGCGAATAGAGGATCGTCACTGCTGACCGAGCCTCGCAGCACCCCTCCATTTGTCGCCATAGCCATCATTCTCAACGCGATAAAGCCGTTGGCTGCCGCAGGAAGGGTGTAATTACCAAATAGCTCCTTCCCACTTGTTATTCGGCCGTCGCCATCTCGATCAAGCGCCAGGAACGCCATCGGTGAATCCACTTTGGTCCACGCGATTTGTTCTGGGATTCCATCGCCGTCGATGTCGAAGATCACTCCATCCGCGGCGGACGTGAGATCGTATTTGGCGTTCTTGTCAGTGGCGATAATGATGGGACTGCCTGGGGCGAATATGCAGGTGCTTCCACCCCACTGGCATTGCGGCTCCAATGCAGCACACGACGCCATATCAGTCGCTGCTGAGCATTGGTCGGCACAGTCCCCGGCATTCAGGGTCGTGTTGCGCGACAGCTCAACTACAGCAAAAGGAGTGAGTCCCCAATGATCGGAATACCCATCCGCGACTCCACACTGCTGCCTACCTACGGTTACGACGGCATTCCCGCTTGTGCTGGAATCTCCGCAGCCAGATCCGTCTACCTGTCCAGTGAGACATTGGGCGCCGCCTCCAGAGATCCAGGCCTTAACTCTGGTGCCTCTGTCAACGCAGTCTTGCTGGGTGGTGGCTGCTTGCAGCCGTTGAGAACCTGCCACCGAAACATCCCCGGTTGAGGCCGTTATCGCGCACTGCTGCGCAAATACACTCGCAGGGGACGTTAAGATCATTCCAACGATGGCTGCCGCGACGACCATAGAGTCCTCCAGACGTGCAGCGATTTGCGCCTTCCACATAAGTAACTCCTCTCTTGGACAACGGTGAAGCGGATTTGTTTCCGACGGCTCCAATGACCCAACCGTATTTACAGGTAATTTCCACAAGACTCGGGACGGATATAGACGTTCACGGTGACGTTCCCACCGGTGATTCCGGTGACGTCTACAAGGGCGCGATGACCATCGGTTCCATCGAACGCTCGCAGTGCAATCTTGTTCGCGGTCGCGACGGACACAGACGAGCCACTGCCGAGCGTCAAGGTGCCCGTGGAGTCGACGTCGCTGGTCCCGTACGGGGCAGGCACGACCCACAGGTAACCCGAGCTCGTGCCGGTGCCGCTGGGTGTCGCGACTGATATCCGACCGGTCCCGGCCGACGGCGGAACCGTCGTGTGGATCACCGTCGCCGACACCGAAGTGACCTGCGCTGGGGCGATATTCAGCTTCAGGTTGTTGTTGCTCGGCGTTGTGTTGAAGTTCGTTCCGTTCACCGTCAGCGCCGTTCCCGACACCGTGGTTCCGGGACTGAAACTCGTGATGGTGGGTGCACCGGTGCCGGACGCCACCGTGAATGACGCGGCGCTGGTCCCTGCTCCGCCGGGCGCCGTGACGCCGATCGCTCCCGTCGTCGCCCCCGATGGCACCGTCACGACGAGTTGCGTGGTGGTGGCGCTGGTGACCGTCGCCGCCGTGCCGTTGAATGTAACCGTATCCTGACTTGGGGTCGTCGAGAATCCAGTCCCCGAGATCGTCACGGTCGTCCCTATCGGACCGCTCGCCGGCGAGAACGAAATAATCGACACTTGCGAAGAGGCATGACGATCGATGGAGAGGAGATTGCCAACCGCGTCGTAGTGGTACAGGGCCGTGTCGCCTGCCGGATCCACGACGGCGATCAGCCGGCCCAGTTCATCGTAGAAGTACTGAACGCCCGTGGTCTGCGCGAAGGCGGCGGGCACACAGACAAAGAGCAGACCGATGACGAATCGCCGAATTCGCGATACACCCATACCGACCTCGGCCGCGCACAGGCGGCAGACCATCTGAACGAAGGAGTTCCTGGCGTCAGCTGTGGACGACTTCGTGAATCGAAGCCGTTCTGTGTGTGAGATGCAATGTAGTGATGGAGACCTTCCGCGTCAACAGGCAGGAAACTGGCTCATGCGGCCAACAACGTGGCTTTCGCCAGCCATCGTGTGCGATCGACGTTGCTCTTGTCTCGAACAGTGCCATGTTCGTGCTTCATCCTGGGGCAAACTTTATTTTCGCATCACCAATCCGATCTAACCGCTGAGATCGGGTCGACGCGGAGCGAGCCACTGAAAGCGATACCGCTTGACGCAACAGAACGGAGAGCGCACCGTGTCGGCACATTCTGACCCTGTCATCCACATGAGAAGCGGACAAGCACACTCCAGTGCCGCGTGCGACTCGCGGGCCGTTCCCCATCCCGATCATGTATCGGCGGCCGCCGAGGATACCTGGTTTCAGACCACCATCGTGAACTTGAGTGACTGGGGCGCGCAGTTCGTTCCCACCGGGCTACAACCCGGCGCGGAGATCGAGATCATTCTCTCGCCACCGATCCCGGTCGGCTCAATGGGAACGGGTAAGCATCCGTACGCGACTCGAGTGCCATGCGTTCCACTTCCGCCCATTGAATCGCAAGGTCCCGCGGCGTCCGGGTTGAATCCAGTCGTGGATCAAAGCGGCGGCTATACCAGAACTCTTCGTTCTTCGAGGACCGGACATCGATGCCGTAGTTGCCGAGATCGTATAGCTCGCAGAGGATGCGATCGTGACCACGGGGGAACTCGAACAGCCGCTCGCCAGATTTCGGCTGGCGCGGCGGCTGCGGTGGACGGTTCGGCAGATAGAAGTGGTCGGCCATGCGGCCGATCTTACGCTGCAGGCGTGAGCACTGAGGTCACCGCCAACCCAATTGCACGCAAAGACACACACTCCCCTCATGCGGTCTTTTATGCCGGCCGGCGACATCTGTCTTTTGTCCTCGATTTGCTGCGCTGTTCCTCGCGACGACAGCTCGACTGTTAGCTGGCTGTTCCGTCACACATCGTCGTTGAGCCTGCGTTGCTGACAGCCTATATACTGAACGACTCACGATCGCGCTCGCCGCGGTGTTTCGCCGCGCTCCACATCTCCGCGGCACGCGACACCAGACTTTCACAGGGTAAATGACCATGGCAGTGAAGCGACTGGTTCAGGGCGCCGATGACGTGCTGACTCAGGAGACCACCTTCAGTCGCGATGTGCCTGGGCGATACGTCTGTAACACCTTCACGGAGGCCGACGCGAGCTCGGACCGCAATCCACGGCCGGACGTCGGACGACCGAACGCGCGATCCGATGCGCGCCCGTTCGACATCATCATTATCGGCGGTGGCACGTTCGGCGCGGCGCTGGCGGAGCACCTCTTCTTCAGGGGGTTCGGGAGGAGTCATCGAATTCTTCTGCTCGAAGCGGGCTCGTTTACGATCCCTGAACACGTCCAGAATCTGCCCGCCCTGGGACTCGGCGTCGCCGACGCGACCAGCATTAAAGATCTGCGCGATGCAGGAAAATATGGCATCGACCAGCCGCAGAAAGAAGTCTGGGGATTACCGTGGCACTCACCGCACAAGTTCCCGGGGTTGGCCTATTGCATCGGCGGGCGGTCGGTCTATTGGGGCGGCTGGTCACCGGAGTTGTTGACGGCGGAGTTGCCCGCCTCGTGGCCGCCGGATGTCGTGAAGGACTTGCGCGCGATAGAGCTTGTCGACGGGTCACGCGGCTATTTTTGGCAGGCGAGCGATCAAATCGGTGTCACTGAGACGAACGATTTCATCTTCGGCGAGCTGCATCGGGCTCTCCGGGAGCAACTTCGCAATGGACTCGGCGTCATCACCGACGCGTTTCCTTTCGCGTCGCTGCCGGATCACCCCGCGGTACGTTTCCGCACGACCGCGCCGACGCCGCTCGAGTTGCTCGAGCTTCTCGGTCTGCCGGTGACCGCGACTCCGCCGCCGATTCAGACGCTCAAAGATGAGTTGAAGCTGGAGGCGCCGCTTGCGGTGCAGGGGCAGTCGGGCCATGCGGGGTTCTTTCCGTTCAACAAGTTCAGCACCGTGCCGCTCATCATGAAAGCCGCGCGGGAAGCTGATGCCGAATGCAAGACGGATGACGTTCGAAAGCGGCTCATGGTGGTGTCAAAGTGTCGAGTGAACGCGATGAAGACAGCGCCCGATGGCGGCACGCTTCGCGTGACCGACGTCGTGACGGAGCACGGCTCGTTCGTTGTCCCGCCGAACGGCGTCGTCGTCATTGCGCTGGGAACCATCGAGACCACACGTCTGGCCCAGCACTCATTCACGTCGTTGCCACCGTCGGCGTTCGACCGTATCGGCAAGAACCTGATGGCGCATCTGCGCTCGAATCTCGACTTCCGCGTTCCACGGGAAGCGCTCACGTTCCTTCCCGCGACAGCGAAGGGACTGCAGGCGTCGGCGCTGTTCGTGAAGGGTCACCATGCGTATTCGGACGGAAGCGGTGTTGGCCATTTCCATCTGCAGATCACCGCAACGGGCGGAGCAGCAGGCCTCACCAATTCCGAAGCGGAGCTGTTTAAGAAGGTGCCGGACATCGACACGTTCGACCGGCACCGTCACGCAAGCGATACGCACGTCGTGATCACAGTCCGGGCGATCGGAGAGATGGAGCCTCTCAACCCGCAAAGCTTCGTGCGGCCTGATCCGGAGATGGAGTTCGGCGTACGACGCGCGTTTGTTTCGGTCCAGCCCTCTGCGAGGGATATGGAGGTGTGGGAGGCGATGGACAAGGCATCGGACGACGTTGCGCGGGTGTTTGCCAATGGTCGCACGATCGATCTGATCGTGAGACAAAACGTCAAGAAGACAAACGTTGATCCCCTCATGTTGGCGTCAGAGCTGCCGTACCAGATTGATGACCCGAGCGCACCTGGCAAGAAGATGAACAATCCGGAGCGACGCGATGGGCTTGGGACCACCCATCACGAAGCGGGCACGCTACGGATGGGCGATGACCCAACGACGTCGGTGACAGATGCGAATGGGCGCTTCCATGGGGTCACCAATGCCTATGCTGCGGGTCCGGCGCTGTTCCCGACCATCGGTTCGCCGAATCCGATGTTGACGGGGATTGCACTCGCCCGTCGGCTCGGCGATCACCTGCTACCGCCGCCTCCCGCCGCGAAGCCAGATGCAGGCTTTAAATATCTGTTCGACGGAACCGGCGCGCTGTTCAAAAACTGGAAATTGGCCAAAGGCGGTGGAGGCGCCTTCATCATCGTGAACCGCGCACTGGTCGCACAACCGGCAGGCGACATTGGGCTGCTGTATTACGCCGCCGAGCAGTTTGAGAACTTCACGCTGCGGCTCGACTTTCTCCTGTCGCGTCCGGTCGGCAGAGACAACGACAACTCCGGGGTATTCGTTCGCTTCCGTGATCCGGCCCAACCGGTGCCGCGCGCTGATGGGTCAGGCACCTCGGATCTCTACGTGAACCAGGCATTCGTGGCAGTGGATACCGGCTTCGAGGTCCAGATAGATGAAGAAGCGCGAGGCGATACGAGATTTGGCGAAGTAGATGGGCTGCGATTCAATCGCACGGGCGCCATCTACAAAGTGCGGAATTTCGGCGCGGGCGACGGTCAGCAGAACTACCAGAACACGCAGAACCTCGCACAGGAGCGGTGGCATCAGTACGAGATTACGGTCTCCGGCATGACGTACATCGTCCGCCTCAATGGACAAGAAGCGACGCGTTTCAAGCGTCACACCACTGATGTGTTTCGGGGGAATCCGCCGAGTGTGGATCCCGTCTCCGGTTTCATCGGCTTGCAGACGCACACAGGGCAGGTGTCGTTCGCGAACGTACGCATCAGAGTGGACTGACGGGTCCGCACGCAACACGACGGGTGGCCGAAAGGCCCGATTCTGGGGCACGGGTGCCCTGGGTCGCCCGCGGTTGCCGCTCTTCATCGACAGATGTCCTTGCGGCTCGCGCACTGCCCGACGACATCCTATTGATCATCGCGGGTCCATACATTGCGCCTTTCATCAGCCCATGCGACCGCTTCGGTTCCGGTGACGAATCGATGGCTGATCAGCGTCGATCCGTCAGAGAAAATCTCTACTTTGAGGCCACCCGGCCCGAAGCGGACGACGCACTCAACGAACCGCCCGGAGCTGTTGCGGAGAGACCCACAGTGTTCATTCACGTTGCGTGCACTGTCAGCGAGAGACGTGCGCCGTGTTCTGCGAGTTCATCGTGGGCATCCTGCCGCGCGTCGGGCGTTTCGCGAGCCGGCACGTGCACGGCCACGGCCAGCCAGCTTCGATCGTTCGTCACCATCAACTGATGCGTCACGCATCGGTCCAGGAACGCGCGGATCTCGACCTCGGATACCCCCGCGCGTTTCACCTCAGCGTGCTCGCAGAGAGGTTGGAATGTCTGCGCCCGGTCGCACGCGAGATACACGGCGGCTTTCCACCCTTTGAGCACCGCGCGCCGCGGCGCGACCGCCAGCTCCCGCCGTGTGTCGAGAACGTGCAGCGACCCATCCGGTTCGTGCCTCATCTCCAGCGTGCCGCGCGCCTTGTCCGCCATCCACGCGCGCGTCAGCTCGATGACCTCGCTCGCGTACGCATCATCGGCGCGGCCATCCGCGTAATCGAAGTCGAAATAGTACGCAATGTCACTCAGCTTCCGGCGATCGAATGGGTACAGGTATGAGAACGCGGCCATCGGGCGCACGTTCACCATGCCAAAACCCGCCGGGTCCGAGTGGTAGGGGCTGAAACGGTCCATGCGAATCGGTCCGCAGCCGGTCGGCGGGTCGAGGTGCCAGATGGCGCGGATCAATCCGAGGCTCTCCTGATAGTCCTCCGCAGTCTCGCCGGGAAAACCGTATAGAAGATTCCAGTACGGCGCGACACCGTACTCGCGGCACCATTTCATCAGCTCGATGTTGCGAAAGCCAGTCGTGCCCTTCCGCATCACTTTCAAAACATGGTCGCTCAGACTCTCGATGCCGGGTTGAATGAAGAGAATCCCGGCGTCGCGGAGCTGCCGCACCTGACCATAGCCGAGATTCGCTTTGACTTCCCAGAAGAACTCGATATCGAGTTTAGCTTCCGCGAGTTGCGGCAGCACGGTGCGGAAGTAGCGCATGTCGAGAATGTCGTCGACAATGCCAAACGTGCGAACGCCGTAGCGGTCTCGCAGGAATCGAATCTCGGACAGGACGCGCGCGGGGCTCTTGCTTCGAAACGCCATGGTCGCGCCGTTCAGGCCGCAGAAGGTGCAGTGCTGGCGCTCGCCCCACCAGCATCCTCGGGCCGTCTCCATCAGGATGGTCGGCGCCACGCCAGCGGCGGCCGGGCTCGCACGCATCTGCGTAAGAAATGGATCGAAATCGGGAACCGGCACTCTGTCGAGATCCTGCACGCGCGCGGCGGGCGCGAGCTGGGCGACGCGCCTCGTTGCGGCGGCGCTCACGCCGCGAATGCCGTGGACGCCATCTCCGCGGCGGCGCGCGGCGAGCACCGCCGGGAATGATTCGTCTGCCTCGCCAGAAAACACAAGGTCGACGAACGCGAACTGCTCCTGGAGCGCGACGCCCATCGCGTCTTCCCAGTTCGCGCCGCCGAACGCGATGGTGATGCCGGGATGCGCGCGCTTCACCCGCGCCGCGAGCGCGAGCGAGGCGATGTTCTGCTGGAAGACGGATGTGAAGCCGACGAAGGTGTGGTCGTCCCACGGTACGGCGGCGAGACAATGCTCGAGGTACGGTTCGACTGCCGGCCGCATTCGCCAGAGCCGAGCCAGATCCCCGTCGTTGACGTGCCAGGTCCGGCGGAGAATCTCGTCGACATAGGCCGCGTCGGCGTATGGCCGTGCGCCGTAGAGCGCGTCGGCGAACAACCATTCGCCCGCGAACGCGGTGTACGGGACGTCGTCCGAGCACACCCAGAGGTAGTTTCCAATCCCGACGCGCTCGGCAAAATCGAAGGTCAGGTAACGCGTCTCGCAGGCGACATCGAGGCGGCGACAGTGCGCCTGGAGCAGGCCGAGCGACAGAGCCGGCCGCTCGAGTGCGCCGAACGGCATACTGACGAGCAGCACACGTTCGTCGCCCATGTCACAAGTCCAGGTCGGTCGGACTCCTTCCGGCGGGCTTCACCGGCGCTGGCGGAGACACGATGGGCTCCGGCGGACGTCGAATGATCGGTCCACGCTGGATTGGGGCGCGCGTGATCGGACCCACGGGCCCGCGCGAAATGGGCCCGCGAATGGGTCCGCGGGAGATCGGGCCGCGAGGCACGATGGCCTCGGACCAGTGGAAGAAGAACGGATCGATGGAGACGCCGACCGGTGTCGCGCCGTCGGTGTTGAGGAGGGTATGCGTGGTCCAGTCGGCGCCGCGCTGATACGTGACGCCGCTTGGGAAATTGGCCATATCAGGCGTGTTGTTGCCCGAGAACACACCGTAGAACTCCCGACCGATCGCCAGGAGCCGGATGTAGTCGCCGATGTACGGCAGAAACGCCCGGGCCGGCGTCGCGGACGGCGCCTGATGCAGCCCGTGTATCTCAGCCGGAGTCGCCCACGCATCCGCGGTCAGTTCGATCTGCGTGACCCACTGCGAGCCGGTGAACTGCTGGTACGTCAGCCCGAGCAGCTGGTTCGTGTTGACCGCTAGCGCCGGGTTCTTCGCGTTCGTAATCGTGCGCAGATCGGCTGACCATGTCTGTCCCCGATCGGTTGATCGCGACACGTGCAGCGTCCAATCGGTTCCACCGATGCCGCCGACTCGATCGCACCACGCCACCCACACCGTGTTCGAATCCGTCGGGTCGACAGCGATCGACAGGTCGGCACCGAGCCGCTCCTGTCCCATGATGGCGTTGAAGCGCATGAATCGATTGGTGGCCACGCGCTGTCCCGCAACGCCGTCGCCCGAGTCCAGCAACGCCCTGAACGGCATTGCGCCGCCGCCCCAGGCATCGTCGCGCATCACGACGATATCGACGCTTAGATTGGGAAACGGACCAGCGGCCCAACGGTGGAAGGCCACGTACACCGTGCCATCAGTGTGAAGCGCGGTTCTGATGGGCGGTCCATCCTTGAAGATGGTCGCGCGCTGCTCGAGCTGAATCGGCGAGAAGCCCGCGGGCGCCGGCGCGGTGGCGGCGTTCTGCGACACATCGACGGTTGCGGTCATGCCGCCCGGCTGATTGCCGTCTTCATTGCCGACATAGACACGATCCTGCGACGCACCACCGACGACCACGCTGCCGGCGACGACCCATGGCTGGTCTTCAGATGCGCGGTCGACGAGTACGGTCATTGGCACCGTGGACGCGGAACTCGCGGTGCGGAGAATCTGCATCCGGCCGGTCTGGCCGTTCAAAATGCCGGCGTACAGTACGCCTCCTGTCGTCGCAAACCCGACCGTGATGTCGCCGGTTCCGAAGCTCCCGTTCCCGGGCACGATCGTTCGAAGGGCCCACGTAGTGCCCCCGTTGGTCGACACGTAAATCGGAGCGAACGCGCCGCCCATCGGCGCGGGCGTGAACGCGGTCGCCACGATGTCTGTCGGGCGTTCCGGATTTACGGCCACGTTCGGCTCGCTATCCTGATTGGTTTCGCCGGCGAGCGCCGCCGGAATCATGTTGATGACGCGGACCGTGCCCATGTCACTATCCCCTGGTCGCGCGCAGCGCGTCTAGCCGTTCAACGGGCTGATAGTCGTCCGGGTGAAGGATTCTGAAGGGAGCGAGATCGCGCAGATCGCCCACGGTCGCGTGAAGAATCCACACGCCTTCCTGCGAAGCTCTCGGCTTCGGTGCGGCCCGCCAGCGCACGTCGATGCTGTTGGGATAGAGGACAGATAGCTCGCCGGTGCTGATGGCGCCCCGCTCGACGTGATGGACGTCGATGACAGCCTTCCACCAGTCGGGATCGTGCTCGGACAAGGTCGATCGCAGCGCGCTTTCCAGCTTGAGGACGCGACCGACGACCACGGCATCCGCGGTGGCGGCATGATCGCGCGCGTCGGCGCTTGCCACATCATCTCGAAGCATGGACATCGCGGCGGCCGGACCAAACGCATCCGCCGCCGATAGATGCGCCGACATATCGTCGACCGAACGCCGATCGACCTCCGACACGGCGACGCTGTCACCGAATGCGAGCCCCGTGGTGAAGAACGCGGCCGTCTCGCCTTCTTTGGGCGCGGACTTGTCTTTGGCGAGCTGCACAGTGATGCGCTGGCCTTGTAATCCGGCGAATACGTCGGGTGCGTGCAGGACATGATCGACGTACACGACCGCCGTGCGGTCGTCGATTGGGACGTCTTTCATCGTCGCTGCACCGAGATGTTCGACGGTTCCGACGAACCCGAATGGAGCGCGGCGGAGAAGTTCGACGAGGGCCTCATCAGGCATCGGATGGCCTCGACATGCTGCTACGGGGTGGAAAATCCGCAGCGATAGAAGTTCGTAGATTCTCCGCCCTTGTACAAGTAAAGTCAATCACTCGCTTCATCAATTCTCTTTTATCTTCACTCGGGTAAGAATAGGTATTGCGCTATCACAGAAAGCTTCTCGTGTTCTTCATTCTTACCGGGACGTATGCGGCTGTGCTTGGCGCGGAAATCGTCGGCGACAAACTGTTCTTTACAACGGGCCTGCTGACAACGCGTTTTCGAACGACGTCCGTGTTCTGGGGAATGACACTGGCGTTCATGTTGAAAATGGGTGTTGCCGTTGTGGTAGGTCGACAATTATCCAGACTTCCTGCGCTGGCGGTCGCCGCCATGTCCGCGGCGAGCTTTCTCAGCGTCGCGTATGTCGTCTTCAACGCCTCCGAGTCTGAAGTGGAGGGACACGATGGATATTCCTCTCGACAAGCGACGCTTGTTACGTTTTCAACTATCTTCTTTACTGAATGGGGAGATGCCGGTCAGCTCACCGCCGCCGCAATGGCGGCGCACTTCGGAGTTCCGTGGGTGGTTTGGCTCGGCGCGGTGGCGGCGCTGACCACCAAGGGTCTGTTCGCCGCAATTGTCGGTGCACGAGTACGGCGATGGATGGGACGGCGCCTTCCGTTACAGTTTCTGCGTTACGGCGCCGTTACGCTGTTCATAGTCCTCGCCGTTGTGTCGGTGCTCGAAACGCTGTCGACGCGTTAGCTTAGTGCTCTATTTCACAATTACGGTGACGTATTTATATGGCGGTGATCGGCGCGCCGAAAGAAGTTCATGGATGAACACTGGCAGGCTCCGGTTATCAGTCCAGGCGTGGCGCCGAGGATTCACCTCGTTCGGCCAATAACCTGGCCGGTGTAGCCAACGAGCGGTGTATTTGTGTCAAGTCCGTGACGGCGGGTCACTCCACGAGCGTTTCAAATGAGTGCCAGGTCTGGTCTGCGACTCAGCAGTCGAGTTCCAGGACAAACAGACAGAAATAGCCGGTTGGCCGCACCGGACAAGAACTTGACCACTGCGAATAGGCCTGGACTGGGGCCCACTATCCGGTACACTACAAGATCAACATCTCGCAGTTCTGAGAGTGGAGGGGCACTGGCCTTAACTACCGGCGACACCAGCGAGGCCTTAAGATCCGCACGCGGACGAGGTCGTAGTCCTTCAGCGGTCGGAGACCAATGCGACGACTCACCTATGTAGGCCTCGCGATTTTCCTCGCACCGTCTGTTCTGCACGCAGGGCAAGTCTATGGGACTGTAACATCAAATCGAAAGGGAATTGCCAACACGCAGATTGAGATCCGCTGCGGCGCGGCTGGGCCTGTCACCACTGGGAATACAAGCACCGACGGTGCTTATCGAATCAACGTTCGTCAGCAGGGCCAATGCACCTTGACGCTATCCGCGTATCCAGGTCGGCCCTCCGCCACCGTGTTTTCGTATCCCAACCCGACACAATACGACTTTGAGATCGTGAAAACGAACGGACGCTATCAACTCCGAAGACGGTGATTATGGAAAAGGAACACCGTTCGATCGAGCCGTCGTCAAACCAGTCGCCGTCCGCGAACCCGAGCAAGACGGGAGCGGTCGTGTGGACTGAAGTCGCAAAGGTAGTCGCCATTCCGCTCGTGACGCTCGTCTTGGGTTTCGTTTTCAACGCTTCCATCAACTCGCGGCAAATTCGTGAGACCAATTACCGTCTATACACAGAGATGATGGGCCGTCGTGAGGAAGCCGACAGCGCCGTGCGCAAGGACATGTTCAACTCCATTTTGGGCACGTTCATGAACAAGGACCCCCAATTAAGTCTAGATGAACAGCGCGAGCAGCAGGTGTTGAACCTCGAGTTGTTGGCATACAACTTCCACGAGGCGCTTGACCTCGGTCCCTTGTTTAAGCACGTGCGACGTCGTATTGCTGAAGCCCAAGGGAAGTCTTACGTCGACATGCTCAGCCGCATCGAGAAGGTCGCACAAGAAGTGGTCGAGCGACAACTCACGGTGTTCACTGACAGCGGAATGGTGGAAGAGGGTGACGCTCTTCTCGAAGAAAAAAACGACGACATGCAGGAGTACATTATCTTTGGTCCACATACTGTTGCCGATTCAGCATTCGAACCGGGCAAGGGTGTGTCGCGCGTCTGCTTGTCGATGCCCTCCAGTGACGGCGGACGACACCACCGTCAGTTCAAGCTGGAACTCACCAAACATGATCTGGAAGCTCGCGAAGTGGAGGTCCGGTTGATCGTCTCCCGCGTTCTCTCCCCCGAGGAGTGTCAGCGAGTGGATTTGGACCAAAAGGAAACGCAAGAAATAGATCCCACGTTTACGGTCGGGTTGTTCGACTTTCCGATGATTGACAATACCCACCTCACACACGGCGAACGGTGTGCTGTGGCGCTGACACAGATCACGCGCCAGGCGGCGCACGTGGTCTTGGCATATTTCCCAGGCTCTCGCGCGAGCTTGAAGGATAAACCGTACTATGACGACTTGGTGCACGACCTGATCCAGGAACAACACCTGTCGGGCCACAGCGGTCGCTGAGACGCCATCCGCGTGGGGTCCGTCTTTTACTCTGGCTCGCGGGGCAATTGCAGGATCCGGTGAACGCTTCAGTTCTACCTTTTGCAGAGCACGAAACCGCGAAATCCGGTGGAGTCGCTGCCGTAGGCACTGATGCTATCGCCATAAAACTGCCGAAGCGTAGCGAGCTGACTGCCAGGAGCCTGAGAATCGAAGGATGTGACTGGCGAGCCGACTCGTTGGAAGTACTGTTTTCAACCGGTGATCTTAGACGAGCTGCTCTTGCGGTCGAGCTTTTTGACAACCCACGTAGACCACAACGACAAATGTTCACTGGACCGAGGTTGTTCCGATCGGGAACGTCGAGCCGGATGTCGGAGAGCATTTGGCCGTCACGGGGCCGTCGACACTATCAGATGCCGATACGGTGTACGTGATGGTTGCACCGGCGGTATTCGTTGCCGGCGTAGCGATACGAGCCGGAAAAACGAACACTGGCGGGACGATGTCCCGCACGGTCACAGTAAACGTGGCAGCTGCCGTGTTTCCTGAAATGTCGCCGGACGAGCACGTCACCGTTGTTGTGCCGAGATCAAATGTCGTTCCGGATACAGGCGTACACGTCGTGGCCGGAATCTCACCCTAGTGAAGGGCTTGGCGCCTGAAATCGTGCCGTACGTAGTCAAGAGGCAACTGGCGCTCAAGAGACCTTATTTGCATTATCGAATTCTGGCAGCTTGACTAGCACTACTTTGTCACTACGCTCGGATTCCGAAAGATCTCGCGAGTGATCTGAATTGAGGACATTGTACTTATCGCAACAGTTCGGTACGCTGCGCATCGTTGACCGATCGTCAGGCGATTGGCCAATTGCGACGTTTGATGATCTGGCTGGAGGCGTTCAAGGAATGCTTCGGGCATCGGGCGCAGACGCTCGCGCTGCGTCGCTACATCCACGAGTCTTTGACGATGTGGAATCGCGACGACGCAAGCGTATCGTGGAAGGATCGCGCTCAGAACTTTCGATCGTGTGGAACACTGATGGTGACGCTCTTGGAAGCGCCGAGATTGGCCGTGTTGGTACAGGTGACGATGACGTTGTAGTTTCGACCGCGATTTGATCCAGAGCGTTCCGCTCGGACATTCAGAGTGAGCGGACCAGTCACGACCCAATCCGTTTCGCCCGGTACTGTGATTGCTTCATCACTGCTCACGTTCGAAATCCGACAGACAGCAGGGGCTGGCGAACTCGAGACAGACACGTTAAGAGCAACGCGAACCAACTTATGGTTCGGTGGCCAGATCACGTTCGGAGCAGCCGTCAATGTGCTGATGACGGGCGCTGTGGCGGGTACAGACACCACTGTGCCGCGTTGGACCAACGGTGCCTCAGGATCAATGGGATTTGAGAATAGCGCGACGAAAGAAGCGCCGGGTATGTTGGAGTCGGCGAGGAAGAAGAAACCGGTCTCGACGCCGCCAGCACGAATATCGCTGCCGGTCGGCTGCGGACCGGCAAATGTCGAAAATGCTTCGACGTTAGATCCCGATCCCAGAAAATCCCAACCGGCCGGCAGGAGCAACACTTTAGGATTGCCGACAAACGAGAAGGCGATGTCGTAGAGGCTGTAACCGGATTGGCTGACTGGATCAAACGCGTTTGTAACGGTGAATTGATACTGCGACACGTTGTTGCCCAACGGTGTCTCAGTGAACGTGGCGACGGCATCCGCTGCAGCGATAGTCGGTAGCCAGATCAACCCAGAAAGAACTAAGAGACTTGTTCCAAAAACGGACATTGGTAGAGCCTTTCACGCCATCAGGTCAGAAGTGCAGCCACTGAGGCCAATAGTTCACAGCGGCGATCGTCACCATTAGAGATATATATGGCACTTGGTGAACGAGGCCGTCGTCTGGATCGATTAGACTCACAGTGGTCCCGGGCTCCGTGCCGTCCCCATGAATGCCGATCACAACTTGCGCGTGAGCCGAAGGTCGCACGCCGCTATCATTGCCCGTGGTGACCCAGAGCGGGCCCGCGTGTCGCAACAGCTCAGCCACGTCACACACAGTTGGTCTGGCGGTCAGGAGCGAGCGCCTGAGCCCGAGGCGATTCAGAAATGATTGAAGCTCGGACAAAACGAGTCCTTGATCATCTGGGGGACGCTGTAGTCTTCCTACATAAACCGTAACAGTTGGCATAACGGCGTCGGCCTGCGCCGCTACCTGTAGTTCGGTCAATGGTCCATTCCTTAACCAGGACGCAAGAACACTGGCCGCAGTTGCCCAACAAGAGCTGATCGTTGGTTGTTGTCGCGGATTCAAAAAGCCAGTCACATCGACATTTGCATCGCACGCAGAGTGACCCTCAAGTCCAACCGTCGTCGTTGAACGACTCGGATCATTAGACAATATATTGATCTGGTCAGAAAAGCGCCCCGGCTGTGTGGGCGCGAAATCCACATTGACGATTCGGCTCTGTCCGCCGGGCAGGGAGAAGGGCCCCCCGCCGGAAACAATGCTGAACGGCAAGGCCGGTGACTGCATGCTTCCATTCAACGAACTGGTGGGGGTGCCGGTATTCTGAATGAGGACGCGGCGTGAACGGCTGGCGTTGGGAGCGACAAATCCGAAATCCACGTCAGGTGGAGTGACGCTTACCTGCGGAGGTTCTGCCGATGGATTCGCGTCCACATAGAAGTAGTAGTAGGAATCATAGGGGCGCGGGACTGAAAGTGAATTGAACGTTGCGATTTGTTGCCCTGCAGAAAAAACATCAATGCGAGCGTTGAGATCGGGCAGAAAAGATAGGTTTTTAGTGAAGTACACCGCGCATGGAGTCACGAGAACCGGAAAACGACCGACAGCGGGATTGGGATGCGCGTACTCTTCAGGCGAGCGAGAGTATCCGCCGACATCAGGTGACGAAAACGTTCCGCCCGATGGAGATGTAGGTGATGGTGGCGACGCAGAGCACGGGTATCGGCCCACGAAGGACCCGTCCGGCTCTCTCACGCTCAATTCGAGCGATAGGTTCTCACCAGAGGCGAGGAATGGATCGGGAACTGGCGACCAAGTGAGCACAATACTCAACGGCGCTTGGCTCTGGACGTCCACAATGCCCAGAAAGGACTGAGCGCGCGCTGGCCCTGCAAGCGCGAGCATCACGATGCCTAAGAGAAACAGTCGCAGCGTTCGGGAGGCAGTCAGGCACCGGGTTGCCCAACACCTGGGGGAGGAAGGGACACGGCCTCGTTTCATGTGACCTTTCTGACCGTGAGAGCGGCTAGTTTACCGGAAGCACACAGGACTGGAAAGAATTTCTGTGATTCGGGGATGAGGTCGTCCGCTCAAATGGAGGCCAGTCGGAGCGATTTGAGCGCAAGTCCGTAGGTCGCCCCGCAGGCGCCTCGGAGCGCGCCGGAACGACGAGTCTCCCCCAACGAACGGGAATCGCGATATGGGGTTCCTTCGCATGCCGAGGAACCCCACCACGCGACAGGTGAGCACAAAAGCCCGCGGCCGCCGTGAAGGGGCGGCGCGTGCACGACACCTTTCAAGCTGCTGCGCGCAGGTCAGGAACGAACTCGACGAATGCTTCATTGAAGTCACAGGCGCGACCGAAGAAACGTAGCGCAAAGCGCCACAGCAGCATCTAGGTGGACACCCAAAACCGGCAATTAATCGACACCTGAAGGCCGACAATTAACTGAGACGGCCGAGACGTTGACGCGGGCGAGGAACACATGTTCCGTCGCCGGCATGAGCAACGTCTTGAACGACGACAAACAGCAGCAAGTGCGCGCGCTGGGGCGGTTGACACCGTCATCGAGCGCGGGCACGCCGCGGACGCCGGCACCGCCATCGCTGAGAACAGCGACCGATCTCGTCGGCGCGCAGCACGAGGGAACATGACTATCACGGCGATTACTCGGACACGCTCCTAGCCGAGCGAAGTGCGCCGGGCGTGCCAGGTACTCTGGCGCGGTCGCCCAAAAATATATGGCGACTTACCGGAGCGGCTCGGACTGACCAAATTCCGCGATCGCCGACCCGAGTAAACCAGACCACGCGCAGGCACAGCCGGTGAGGCAGAGGAGTGGCTACACCCAGAAGATCCTCAAGGAGACGCCGCATGCTCTCCATTCTTTTCGATCGAAACGATCGCCATCAATACGTCTGTCCGATGGTCTCACCAGCAGATCCCGACCGCGCCGGACACGAGCGGCGAGAGCATCGGTCAGTCACGGTGCTCCCGGCCATTTACCGCTCTGGTCCGCGGGCCCAATCCTGCGAGCTACGACGAGGAACGGCCCCCATGTGATGCTGCGACAGAAGCACGCGACAACCCCGAAGGTACTAGGGGTGGGGGTACCAGGACTCCCGGACCACTAGCGATTACAGCCTGAATGCAGGTCGCCGAAAGCATAAGGGTGAACCGCGCGTTCCCCGGCAACGGGTACCGTGTTCCGTTGTTCGGTGGGCAACGATGACGCCGATCGACACCCTCACGATCCATTCTGCGCTCTCCACGTTCGGCGCTCTAGCGAAGCAGAAACTGTCGAATGTTGCAGCTAAAGGCGAACCGGAGGATCAGCTCCGCGCGCCCTTCGAGCACCTGCTCGCCGACATGGCGGAACTCGCCGGCATCCCGCGAAAGAAGGTCACGGCGGTCGGTGAATCGTCGCTCAGCGAGCTGAAGACACGGCCCGACTACGCGGTCACCGTCCACAATGCGCTCGTCGGCTTCGTCGAATTGAAGGCGCCTGGGAAAGGCGCCGATCCACGCAAGTTCTACGAGCAGCACGATAAGGCACAGTGGGAGAAACTCCGCGCCCTGCCGAATGTGCTCTACACTGATGGGAATGCGTTCAGCCTTTGGCAGAGTGCCGAATTGGTCGGTACGGTCGCCGTGCTGATCGGCGACATCCGATCCTCCGGCGACAAGCTGGCGGCGCCACCGGCGTTGCTCGTGATGTTTGAGCAGTTCCTGCGATGGGAGCCCATTCCGCCGCTCAGCGCCCAAGAGCTGGCGCACGTCAGCGCGCGGCTCTGTCGTTTCCTTCGCGATGAAGTCACCGAGCAACTCGCCCTGGGGAGCGAGGCACTCACGGAGCTCGCTGCCGACTGGCGCAAGCTGCTCTTTCCGGACGCCACCGACGCACGATTCGCAGACGGCTATGCTCAGGCGGTCACCTTCGGCCTGCTCATGGCTCGCGCGAAGGGCATCCCACTCACCGCCGGCCTTCAGCGAGTCGCGACGGAACTGACAAAATCGAACTCGCTGATAGGCTCCGCGCTTCGCCTCCTCACGGATAACACCGAGAACCAGGCCACACTCAAGACCTCGCTCGGGACGCTCACCCGCGTGCTCGACGCCGTAGATTGGCCGAAGATCAGCAAAGGCCAGCCCGAGGCGTGGTTGTACTTCTACGAGGATTTCCTCGAAATCTACGACAACGATCTGCGCAAGCTGACTGGCTCATACTACACACCGCCGCAGATTGTTGAGGCGATGGTCCGGCTCGTCGATGACGTGCTGCGTACCGACCGCTATAAGCTCCACGCCGGGCTCGCATCGTCTGCGGTGACGCTCGCCGATCCCGCAGTCGGCACTGGCACCTTCCTGTTGGGCGTGTTGCGCAAGATTGCCGACACCGTTGCGGCGGACGAAGGTGCAGGTTCGGTGCCTGGTGCCATTGCCGCCGCCGTCAGGCGGCTCATAGCATTCGAGGTACAGCTCGGGCCGTTTGCCGTCGCACAGCTCCGCATCTTGGCGGAAATCGTCGAATTGACCGGGGCGCTTCCAACGGAACCGCTTCGAATGTTTGTGACGAACACCCTCGGCAATCCCGCAGACGACGAAGGCTGGATTCCCGGATTACTTGCGCCCATTGCGAAGTCCCGAAAGGAAGCCAACAGGATCAAGCGCGCGGAGCCGATCACCGTTGTCCTCGGAAATCCACCCTATAAAGAAAAGGCCAAGGGCCAAGGTGGCTGGATCGAGGGCGACACAACGATGGCCGCGCAATCTGCTCCACTTATCGAGTGGATGCCGCCGCGGGAATGGGGCGCGGGCGCGCACAGCAAGCATCTGCGCAATCTCTATGTCTATTTCTGGCGCTGGGCGACGTGGAAGGTATTTGATCACCATCCAGCAAACCGCACCGGCATCGTCTGCTACATCACCGTTGCCGGATTCCTCAGCGGGCCAGGGTTTCAAAAGATGCGCGATTACTTGCGGCGCACCTGCGATGACATTTGGGTCATCGACTGCTCACCCGAGGGGCATCAGCCAGAGGTCAACACCCGTATCTTTCAGGGAGTACAGCAACCTGTCTGCATTGTGCTCGCCTCTCGATCTGCAAGGAACGAAGCGAGGGAACCAGCGAAGGTCCGATTCCATGCGCTACCGACTGGCCGTCGCACTGAGAAGTTCAACGCGTTGGCTAAGCTGAGTCTTGAGGGTAGTGATTGGTTCGACTGCCCGACCGACTGGCGCGCACCGTTCCTCCCGGCATCGGCGGGCCCATGGGCGACTTATCCGAGGCTGGAAGATCTCTTCATCTACGATGGCTCTGGCGTGATGCCCGGACGAACGTGGATCATCGCACCGGACGCAGACTCCCTCAGTCGGCGATGGCAACGGCTCGTGCGTTCGTCGGCGAAAGAGAAAGAAACACTGTTCCATCCGCATCTTCTGAAGGATGGTCTTGGCGACAGACATAGTAAGCGAGTCGTCCGCGGAGGCCTTCCGGGTTACGAAGGACGGACGAAATCCGTTGCGGACGAAAATGGCTCATGCATTTCACCGATCCGCTATGCTTTCAGATCGTTCGACCGCCAGTGGATCATTCCCGATAACCGGTTGATTAATCGCCCGAACCCGAAGTTATGGGGATCTCGGTCTGATTCTCAGGTATATTTCACAGCCTTCACGGAAGAATCACCGACGAACGGACCAGCGCTCACAATCACCGGACTGATTCCAGACCTTCATCACTACAAAGGCTCGTTCGGTGGCCGAGTGTTTCCGCTCTGGAGCGATGCCAGCGCACGCAGCTCGAATTTTCCGCCAAGGTTGCTGCCGGTTCTCGGACAACGGCTGGGCCGCGCTGTCAGCGTCGACGACTTTGCTGCCTACCTCGCCGCGACGGTTGCGCATCCAGCGTTCACCGCCCGGTTTCAAGAGGACCTCTCGACACCTGGCTTACACATCCCGATCACTGCCGATGCGGGCATTTTCGCCGACGCGGCTGCGCTCGGGCGCACCGTCATCTGGCTGCACACCTTCGGCGAACGGATGGCGGATCCTCACGCTGGTCGGCCCGCGCAACCACCCCGCCGGCCGACCGCGAAGATGCCGCGCAATTCCGGAGGTGGCGCGATTACTCGGAGCGGTGCGGCGATGCCTGACGAGATCGACTACGACGCGGCCACGGAGCGGCTGCACGTCGGCAACGGCGTCGTGGAGAACGTCGAGCCCGAGGTGTGGCGCTACGAGGTCTCCGGCAAGCAGGTGCTGCTGCAATGGTTCAGTTACCGAAAGAAAAACCGCGCACGCCCGATGATCGGTGACCGCCGAACCCCGTCGCCGCTCGGCAACATTCAGCCCGAGCACTGGCTCGCGGAGTACACGACTGAGCTGATCAACGTGCTGAACGTGTTGGGCTGGTTGGTCGAGATTGAGCCGCAGCAGGCATCAATTCTGGAACGAATCTGCGCCGGATCGACCATTAGCGCCGCGGACTTGCGTGCCGCTGGGGCGCTCGAAGTCCCCGCGACCACAAAACAGAAGCGGCGAGCGCCAACGGCAACGCCTGATCTGTTTGAGACCCTTGAACCGCAGATGGCGAAGGCGAGATTGGATGTACCAGAAGGGCGCAACAAGCGGCAATCGAAGCTGGCGTTGGCCAAGGCGCACCTCCCTCGAGGCGGCCGTCGCAAGAAAGCTGGCTGAGGACGATCATTCGTCACTCTTCACGCAAGGCAGAGCGCCGGATGGTTTTTGTGGATCCCCGAGTCGATCTGCTTGCGAGACTGCACGGCTAGTGCCGCCTCGGCCTTCCCAGATCGTGAAGCCGCTCAGCTTCAGTCCGGCGAGCGGGCCGTCGTTGAAGTGGAACTCGGCGTCGGCGAGTTTTCCGGGCGAGTTGCCGCGATCGTTCGGCGTGATCTTGGCGGTCAGGTTTGCGGTGGTCGTGTGGGTCGTAGCGATTCTGTCCTGCTCTGGAACCGTGATGTCGTGGTTCCTTCGCGCCCAAAGGAACCCGACTGGCACAGGACATGAGAGGACGCGAGGACAGACGCGCGGGCGAAGCGGCAGCCTCTGTCACGCGGTGGGACGCGCTGGCTTCTTGCCTGGCACGAGCGCAACGCGCGTTCCGTGACGATCCGCCGCTGATCGGAGTTTCTGGATGCCGGCGCCTCTGTCCGAGAGAAGCGAAGACCCGGACCAACTCGGTTCCTGACGCGACGAAACCCACAACGGCCTCGACAACGCCGGCGGGCAAGCTGCAATGCACAACTGATTACTCCTTCCAAGGCGCTACACTCCGGGCGCCGCTGACGTACTCGGTTATCGAGTTTCCGACTACTGGTCAGACGGACTGAGAATAGTTTCTTGACATCTGTTCAGCTGTCCGACAGGATACGCCGGTAATCCCACAAAGGAGTTCTGTCCCATGGCGCTAGATGACATTCGTGGGTCAGTCCCATCCAATTATCAGGGCGTTCTTCAAGAGGAAGAGAAGGTTTACTTTTACGGTTCCGGCGCTGGGTGCCTCGGTGGCGGTTCGTCATATGTTCTCGTAACGAATGAGCGGGTCGTCGGCAGCGCGATCAAGCCTGGTGGCTGCCTTGGTGGATCGAGCACTGGTACCGTAAGCCTACCGCTTGAGCATATATCGTCGGTGCAAACCTCGACGAGTGGTGGCTGTCTGGGGATCGGCGGGACCCAGACGGTTGTTGTTGCATCCGGGACGGCTTCGAATGTGTTCTCGACGACGAATGCCCAACAGGCCGCAAATGTCATTCAGCAGGCCATGCGGGAAGCAAAGCGCCGCTGAGCATTCTCAGTGCTGCTCCGGTCAATGAACCATTTGGAAGCGTTTACTGTACGTTGCGCGCTTGCGACCCTCGCGTTCTACAAGGGACGCATCTCTCCTCGACTAAACAGAACGTGTCGTTATGAGCCGAGCTGCTCCGAGTACGCGAGGCTTGCCATTCTCAAGTACGGCTGTTGGCGCGGAGTATTGCTCGCCGTTCGGCGTCTGCTGTCCTGCGGGCGATGGTCGCATCGCCCCTACGTCGATTACCCGTGAGCGACGTAAAGTGCAGGGAACGCTAGAGGCAGCGGGATATCGGGAGGGTAGATGGACGAACGGGCGATCTTCCAAGCACAGGAATTCGAGATGGACGGCGTGGATTGCCGAGTTCGAAAACGAACCCGGCGCTTCTGCCTACGACACCGACCTTCGAGTGTTTATGGTGGTGCTGCGGAGAAAGGACGGTGACTCTCGCCGTCCGCCGTTTAAACTCCAAGCATCGCATGCCGGAATTCATGTCGAGAACCACGTGCCGCTGCTTCACCGATGCGTCCGCGACTTCCTGCGAACCGGGCAGCCGGTCGGCGAATCCAATTGTTTTGATCGCGCCAATGTCTATGCCTGATCGGTCGATCGAGCAGGCGGCCAGGCGACAGCCAAAAATCCTCGGCATGCCGTGTGTGTTCAGAACCATCTGAGAGACGTTGAACGCTGGTCCGAAGGCCCGAATACAATGTTTCGACTCTCAGGACGCGATGATCATGGCCACCGGCACGGCCCTGAGAGGACGCGAGGTCGGAGGCGCCGGCAAAGCGGCGGACGACTTCACGCGGCGTGACAGGCGAGTTGTTTGCCTGGCGCGAGCCTGCCTGGAGGCAGAGGTCGCAGTTGCAGGTGTGGGTCGATCGTTGGTGATTAGATATGGCGCTGTTGCAAATAACGACGAGTGTCGCGCGTGTTCACCGCTTGGCTCGCAGCGATAATAACCACGCGCGAAGGCGTTCGCCGTCGATCAGTTCCAGCTGATGCGGTATATAGGGCTGGATACGCGGTTCGTTTAGAATGTTCGGTGCGAATCGGCTCGTGGTCATCACCATCGCTTTAGACGCTCGGTCAAGTTCGCGTGTAAAGCAAACTGCCTTCACTTCCTCAGCATCGACTACGAGGCCAGCGTCGTAGGCCTTTACCTGCCCGACAATACGGACCGAGCCGATGCCGGGTTTAATAGCGATGATGTCACGACCTTTGTCCCCGCTTCGTGGCGTCAGGACGACTTCTGGCCAGCCGTCTCGCTCGAACGCGCCCGCGATCATCTCCTCCAGCTTCCGCCAGTGTATTCTAAAGAGGAAACCGGGATCGACTTCGAGATGGCGAATGATCTCGAACCACGGTACGGTCACGCCAACGACCAGTTGGCCGTCCGGCGTTCGGCCGCCCAAGCTGAGAACCTCCGCCGTCAGGAGAACATCCGGAAATTCCTGTTTGATCGACGGCGGGAATAGCTCCGCAGTCGAACTGATGGCGGCTCCCGTGGCGACTCCCTGCGCCGATCCGACCGCGCGAATGACGTTCTTTTGTTCGCGCCAGTCCTCGACCAGGCTACGTGTTACCGAGAAGCTGGTGACGGCGCCAGTCAGCTTAACCTCGCCGGCCCCTACATCGATGGAGAAAGCACGTGCGGTGGACCCACACGCAGGACATGGGTGCCGATCTCTCGCATCAAAACCAGGCGATTCGTCCTCGAGCTCCTTGCCGCAGGCGCGGCACGTGATGCTGGCCATCACACTGGAGTGTCGAAGAGGGGCGCCGGGCGGCGCCCCGCTACGCCACGCGGTTACGAACGCTCGCCGGCCGCTTCGAACTCCACCAGCGCGTCGAGAATGAGTTCGCGGACGCGGTCCTGCGCGGCGACATCGGCGATCGGCCGCAGCAGTGCGAAGCTCCGGCGTTCGCCGTTTACCGCGTACTGGCGCGCCGGGAACGTGACGTTCCGCCCGACGGCGCCGCGTCGCTCCCAAATCGAGAACCCGATCAGCTTCAGTCCGGCGAGCACGCCGTCGTTGAAGTGCAGTTCGGCGTCGGCGAGTTTTCCGGGCGGGTTGCCGCGGTCGTTCGGCGTGATCTTGACGGTCAGGTTCGCGGTGGTCGTGTGGGTCGTAGCCATTCTGTCCTCCTTGGAACCGTGATGTGGTGGTTCCTTCGCGACCAGAGGAACCCCACCGGCACGGACATGAGAGGACGCGAGGCCGGAGGCGGCGGCGAAGCGGTGGACTTATTGTCACGCGGCGTGACAGGCGGCGTTGTGCCTGGCGCGAGTGCGACGCACGTCCCGTGACGGTTCACCGCTAGTCGTTGACAACGCTGGCGCCACCGGCCGAGTCAAGCCAAGACCCTGACCACCCGAAGCACCGACCTGATTGGCGGTTGCGACGGCAACAACGATTCTGTGGTAGAACCTACGCGCCGTACTGAAGGAGACGTATGCCGAGAACCGTGACCCGACTGAGTGCAGAGAAGCTGAAGGAACTGGCGCGGGCGGGCGCCGAAGGAGCGCTCAAACGCTTGCGCGCCGAGATCATCGCCATTGAGCGAACATTCCCTGAGCTCGCCCTGCCGAAGACCCGCAGAGCGCTGCGTCGATCGCTCAGGCACGCCACGAACAGTACGCGGCGGATGTCGGCCGCCGCCCGCAAGGCCGTGTCGCTCCGCATGACGCGCTACTGGGCGGAGCGCCGGAAGGCCAAAGCTAAGGTCAAATAACCGACGGGAATCGCGGCTGCGCAGTCCATTGTCATTCCACCTAAAGCTTCCGCAGGTGGCCTGGCGAATCTGGAGATCTTTTTCTCCTTCCAGAGTGCCCAGTCAGCAGTTTTCTATCGGATAAAATCGACGCTGCCCTTCGACGGGGCCCAGGATGTATCGTTACCGAAGCCTCGTGGGCTCCGAAGACATCTCATGGGCACCGTCCACACGTTTCTTCCTTGTTGTTTCCTCAGGCGAACAGGCTCGTTCGCTCGAGCGCCTTCGGCGAAAACACGTCGCATGGCGCGAGTGCTAGCGGGATGCGCGCAGAATTAGGCGCGGGACGATGGCACCTTCGGAGAACCTTCGATACACTTTCGGGCCGTTTCTTCTCGACCTTCAAGAACAACAGTTGCTCCGCGATGGAGTACCGGTACACCTGACGCCGAAAGCATTCGAGCTGCTCCAGGTGCTGGTTGCCAGCGAAGGACGGCTTGTCGATAAAGACACGTTGATGCAGCGCCTATGGCCGGACACTTTCGTCGAAGAGAGCAGTCTCACCTTCAACATTTTCCAAGTGAGGCAAGCGTTGGGAGACGATGGCCGCGAACAGCGGTACATCGAGAACGTGCCGAGGCGCGGCTACCGCTTCTGTGCGCCTGTGACCACACTGGTGAGCGCGATCGAGATGAAGGTTCCGGACGCCTCATCCGCCCGTGGGTCACCGGTAGCACTTCCGCCCGCTCCTTCCTGGCGTTGGAGCCGGTCGTTCCGGTTAGGGTCCTTGGTGCTTTTGATCGTGTCAGTCTCGACGGTTTTGTCGATTTATGCCTGGATGGAGCGTCGCGCTCATCGAAATGAGACAGCCCTCTCGAGCGTTGATACCCATATGCCAGGTACTCCTCGTCGCTCGCTTGCGGTGCTGGACTTAAGCGACGCATCCAGGCGGCCCGACCTCGCGTGGCTTTCTGCCGCGCTAGCCGAAATGTTTTCCACTGAACTTTCGGCCGGAGACGCTCTTCGAACGATTCCTCGTGAGCGCGTCGCACAGATGCAAATCGACCTTTCGTTGTCCAGTGAGAAGCCGCTTACGCGCGAGAACCTCGCACACATCCGCGACCATCTAGGTACCGACCTGATCGTCGTGGGTGCCTATTACGTGTTAGGAGACGCCTCTGCCGACCAGATTCGAGTCGACATCCACGTGCGCAACGCGATGACCGACGACGTCCTGGCGAGCATTGCCGAAACCGGCAGAATCGGGGATCTGTTTGGGCTGGTCTCTCATGCGGGCGCGCGCTTGCGCGACGCCCTACGAGCCGGAGAAGTGTCAGCCGTGGATGCCGAAGGAGTTCGAGCCTCCTTACCGTCGGATCCTGCGGCCAGACGGCCGTACGTCGAAGGATTGACGCAACTCCGCCGATCGGACGCCCTTGCGGCGCGGGATCTTTTCTTGAAAGCAGCGAGTGCCGAGCCGAATTCTCCGTTGGTGCACGCGAGGCTTGCCGATGCGTGGTCTGCCCTCGGATACGACGACCACGCACGGGCCGAGGCGAAAGCGGCCTTTGATCTTTCAGGACGTCTCATGCAACCGCAGCGTCTTTGGATTGAAGCCAATTTGCGTCGGATGACTCGGGAATGGGATTTAGCGGTCGAGATTTACCACCGGCTTCAAGGGTTTTTCCCCGATGATCCCGAGTGCGCACTCCAGCTCGCGGAGGTCCAAACCGCAGCCGGCCGTTCGAAGGAAGCGCTGTCCACGATCGAGATGTTCAAACGTTGGCCGACGCCGTTGGGCGACAATCCGCGGCTCGACCTGGCCGAAGCGGTCGCCGCTCGCGATGTCGGAGACTTGCCGCGACAGCTTCAGGCGGCCCAACGGGCGGTGAGCAAGGGATCGGCACAGCACGCGAGAAGCACGATGGCCTACGGGGGACTGCAGGAAGGCCGAGCGTACAGCAGTGCCGGTCGGCTTCAGGACGCGATCGATGCGGCGACGCGGGCGAAAGAAACCTTCGCTGCCTTGGGAGACCAGGCGGGATATGCCCGCGCGTTGATGGACGTGGCGAATCATCTCAGGATTCGGGGAAATGTCGTGGCCCGTAGGGCGATGTATGAAGAAGCGCGGACTGTCTATCGCCAAATCGGCCACAAGAAGGGAGAAGCCAATTCCCTGAACAATATAGCCGGTGTGTTCGAGACCTTAGGCGATATGGGGGCGGCACAGCGTCACTACGAAGAGGCTTTCGCAATCCGACGGGAGATCGATGACCGCCAAGGCGTCGCCCTGTCGCTGAATAACATCGCGGACACCCTTCAGTGGCAGGGGGATCTGGCGGGTGCAAGGCGAATGTTCGAGCAGGCTCTAACGGCGTATCGCAGAACAGAGTCTCCCGACGGAATCGCCTTGGTGTTGACCGGGCTCAGCGAAGTGTTCAGATTCCAAGGAGAGTTGGCACGTGCCCGGACGATGGCGGAGGATTCGGTGATCGCGTGGCGGGCGATCGGTACGAGGAACGGCTATGCCGCTGGCGCCTACCGTGTTTTAGGGGACGTACAGCTTGATCAAGGGGACCTGACGGAAGCTCTGAGCGCCTACGAGGAAGCTCTCGCAATGGAGGACGGGGCGAGCGGCAAGACGACGGCTGCCGCGACGCGCCTTCATATAGCGAGGTTGTGGATTGAAGAGGGACGATCCGCGCAGGCCGAACCCGTCATTCGCCAAACGAGAGAACTATTTCACGGCGAAGGAGAAACCCTTCATGAACTACAGGCGAACGTTCTTTTGACAAAGGCCTTACTCGACCAAGGCAAACCGACGGAAGCAGAGAGTGCGGTTGAAGACGGCAAGAGACTCGGTGCGCAAACTCGGAGCAAGATCATCATGCTGGAACTGGCGATCGTCACCGCTCGGGTCCGCGCGGCCAAAGGGAACGTCAAGTCCGCGATCGAATCGCTAAAGGCCGTGCTGGCGGCGACCCAAAGGTGCGGCTGCCTCGACTTGGAGTTCGAAGCCCGCTTGGTGCTCAGCAGAATCGAGCTAAACACAGGAGAACGCCAAATGGGGCAGGCGCATCTCGCCTGGCTGCAGCGGGAAGCTGACGCGAAGGGTTTTGCGCTCATCGCGCGAAAAGCCAAAGCCGCTATGGCCGGTCCGGCGCACCGTTCTTACTGACGTCCGCAGGCCACCACCCGCCAACCAGCGATCTACGGTTCGAATCCGACGACTTCCACTTAGTGATTCCAGCAATCCTGCGGAATCGGCAGAATCGGTGCGCTCTAACAGATCTCTAAAAGGACTCTAAAGACTCTTGCACGCGAGCGAGCGACCCTAAGAGACGTCATCAGACTGTCGTCGTGCGACCGTTGTTCGCGAGATCGCAGGACGGATGGCCACCGGTCGCCGTTGAGGGGACCATTGTCATCGTCAGGGCGGTTTCCCAATCATGGGAAAGGCATCTTCTGAGCAATCGAGCGCGAAATAGCTTGGCCAATGGCGCGGCCTGTTAGGTCGATTGAACTCGCGCCGAGGGATCGGCAAGTCCTGGAGCGATGGGTTCGCGCGCGCACAGCGCCGCAGCGGCAAGTCCTCAGAAGTCGGATCGTGCTGCTACTCGGCGAAGGGCTTTCCGGACGGGCCGTCGCTCGGGAACTCGGCGTCAGCCGTCATACGGTGGATCTCTGGCGCGCGCGGTACATGGAGGGCGGATGCGACGCGCTCGCGCGCGACAAGCCGGGGCGTGGCCGAAAGCCTCGTTGGAGAGGAAAGGATGGCCAAGTTGATTTCTGAAACCGGCGGGCACGCGACAACTCCTGACAAAAACGTCTCTTGACGCACAATGAGTTCGACATTATTGTAGCGGCGGCTCGCGGCGATTCTCGCCGTCCACCCTCAATTTCGCGATTCGGGATCCGCGGAGGTTCGATGCTCTCGCGTGCCCTCGCCGGACGGCGTAGAACTGTCTCTGCACTCGGGACGGCTCTGTTCCGCCAGCTGCACTTGCGCCGCGCGCTCGCTCTTCTTGCGATTATTGCGCTTTGTCCCGCAGCGTCCTTCAGCGGCAACTTCACGGTCTTCGGTCCGCAGACCTACACGCGCGGGTCCGGCAAGACCGTGACGATCACGAGTACCTTTCAAATCGCCAATCCGTCCGATCCGTACAGGCTGATCGTGACGAACAGCGGCATCACGAACGGGACGATTTCCGTTAACGGAAGAAAGGTGCTCACCAAAGCGGACTTCAGCAGCAGTCCGACGGGTGTCATCAGCCGACCGATGTCCGTTCACGCGGGTTCGAACAAGATCGCCGTGCAATTGGTCTCGCCGATCGGGGCGTCTTTGTTCGTCGAAATTGTCGGCGTGGAGAATGTCGCGCCGGTCATCACGGCCACGGCAAGCCCTGCGCCCAACGGCAGCGGCTGGAATAGCAGTACGGTGACGGTGTCGTTCACCTGCAGCGATGCCGATTCTGGCATCGCCACGTGTCCGGCCCCCGTGGTCGTGAGCGCGGAAGGCGCGGGCCAGGTCATGACCGGCACAGCCACCGATAAGGCCGGCAATAGCAAGACAGCCTCGGTGACGCTCAACATCGACAAGACGGCGCCCGTGGTGTCTGCGACGCGGGCACCGGCCGCGAACGGCAGCGGCTGGAACAACAGTCCGGTAACGGTGACGTTCTCCGCGACGGACGTGCTATCCGGCGTCACGCCCGGCAGTGTCAGCTCACCTGTCACCAGGTCGACGGATGGTGCAAACCAGTCGGCGACCGGTCAGGCAACGGATCTGGCGGGCAACGTCGGAACGGTGACGGAGACTGGCATCAATATCGACCAGAGCGTACCGACGATCGCGGTGGGGCTCACGCCAGCGGCCAACGCGAACGGTTGGAATGACACGCCCGTCACAGGCCACTTCACGTGCTCGGATAGCGGCTCTGGGATCGCTGTGTGCCCGCCCGATCAAATCGTGGCGACGGACGGTGCCAACCAGACCGTCAGCGGAACCGCAACCGACCTGGCTGGAAACACGGCCTCGATCACCAGCACGCCATTTAATATCGATGCGACGAAGCCAAGTATCTCCATCGCGTTCACTCCACCGCCGAACGCGAGCGGCTGGAACAAGACGCCGGTGACGGCCCACTTCACCTGCGCGGATGCGGGATCCGGCATTGCGGTGTGCCCGCCGGATCAGACGATCGGTGCGGAGGGTGCCAACCAGACGGTTTCGGGGACCGCGACCGACCGCGCCGGCAACACGAACACGGCGTCGACCGTCGTCAGCGTCGACACGACCGCACCGGTCGTTACCGTGACCTCACCGATCAATGGCGCGACGGTCACCACGAGTCCGGTCACCGTGACCGGCACGGCAGCGGACGCGCTCTCGGGCGTTGCCAACGCCACCTGCAACGGTGTTCCGGCCACGGTCACTGCTTCAATCCTCAGTTGCATGGCGCCGCTGGTCCCAGGCCCGAATTCCATTGATGTGGTCGCCACCGACGTCGCCGACAATTCCAGCACGTCGACGCTCAATGTGGTGCTTCAGACGTCCGTCCCCGGGCCGAAGGTGACGATTACGGCACCGGTCGCACTGAGCTATTTCAACATTACGCCGACAACGGTGACCGGCACGGTTGACGATCCCAACGCCACCGTGACGGTGAACTCGATTCCGGCCGCAGGGGCGAACGGCAGCTTCAGTGTCGCGCTGCCGCTCGCCGAAGGGCCGAATATCATCACGGCGAGCGCCAGCAACGCCAACGGGGTGGGAACGGCCAGCATTGAGGTGACACTCGATACCACGCCGCCCCATGTGACCCTGACTTCGCCGCAAGATGGATTTGTCACGACAGACACAGCGATTTCAGCAGCTGGGATTGTGAACGATATCGTCGTCGGGACCGTGAACGACCAGCAGGCGCAAGTAACGGTCAACAGCGCCGCGGCCCAAGTCGCGAATCGAACCTTTCTTGCTCCAGACCTCCCTTTATCGCTCGGTCTCAACGTGATCCAGGCGGTCGCCACGGACCGCGTTGGTAATTCTGCGACAACGCAGATCAAAGTGACACGGGTGACGCCGTCAGCGCAGCCGAGGATCCAGTTGACGTCAGGCAATAATCAATTTGGTACAATCGGTAGCGTACTGTCCGCACCACTGGTGGTCGCCTTGGCCGACGCGGCCGGCAACCCGGTTCCCAACAAGCCGGTCATTTTCAAAGTCACACAGAACGACGGGATGGTGAGCGCGGGCGGCACGGCTGCACCGTCAGCGGTTGCGACGACCGACACCAATGGCAAGGCACAGGTCCAGTGGACCCTGGGGATGCGTGCTGGCGCTGGCAGCAACACCGTTGAAGCGTACGCCGTGGGATTCGGGGGAACCGCGGTGTTTACGGCGAGCGGTGCGCTCGGTGCCGCCGGAAAGATCGTCATCGACACAGGCAACAACCAGATCGGCGCCATTGGCGGGCCGCTTCCGAAGCCATTCATTGCGGTGGTCGTCGATGACGGCAACAATCGACTTGCTGGAGTTGCGGTGACATTCGCGGTGCAACAAGGCGGCGGGAGCTTCGGTGGCCAATCAACCGTGACGGTCAACAGTGACTCAGACGGCCGCGTTGCGGCGATCCTGACGCTAGGTCTGCAGGAGGGTAACGAGAACAACGTTGTCAGCGCCGATTTCGCATCCAATCAGGGACTGGCTTCAGCCTTTACAGCATCAGGGCGCGCACCCGGGGATCAAGCAGGCACCACGATCTCGGGCGTCGTGCTCGACAACAGCAATGCTCCGATTCCCGGCGTCACCATGCGCGCACTTCTGACCAATGTCGCACATTCCAATGCGGCAGCGGTTCAGTCCGTCCCCGCGGTGCAGACCGATACGCAAGGCCAATTCACGATTTCGCAGGCGCCGGTTGGCTTCGTGAAGCTGATTTCGGACGGTTCGACGGTGCAGCTTACCGGCAGTTACCCATCGCTGGAATACGATCTGGTGACCGTGGCTGGTCAGAACACAACTGTCGGGCAGCCGATCTATCTCCTGCCGTTAAGTACTGCCAACCAACTCTGCGTCACGCCGGCCACCGGCGGCGGCACGCTGACGATTCCCGAAGCACCGGGCTTTTCGCTGACGTTCGGACCTGGACAAGTGACGTTTCCCGGCGGGTCGAAGACCGGCTGTGTGAGTGTGACCATTGTGCATGGCGACAAGGTGCCGATGATGCCCGGCTTCGGCCAGCAGCCGCGGTTCATCGTGACGATTCAGCCCGCCGGTGCGATCTTCAATCCGCCGGCGCCGATCACCTTGCCCAACGTCGATGGCCTCAAACCTCGCGAAGTCACCGAGATGTACTCGTTCGATCACGATATCGGATCATTTGTCGCAATCGGAACGGGCGTTGTCAGCGACGACGGGCAGGTGATTCGGTCCAGCCAAGGCGTTGGAGTTCTTAAGGCGGGCTGGCATTGTGGAGGGAATCCGACCCAGACGGGCACCGGGGCGACTTGTCCGGAGTGCCAGACATGTATTGGCGTCCAATGCACACGCGATCCCAATCAGAACGGTAACCAGTGCGGTGGTAATTTCTGCAAAATCTGCAAGAACGGAATCTGTGGAAAGGCACCACCCAGCGGAACTGGGCCATTCAGCGTCGACAGCCCCGGACCAGGTGTTCTGGAGACGACTTTCAAGGTTTTTCTGAACCCCCTACTTTGTTCGTTTACAGGTGACACTATTGTCGAGACAGTGTTCTTCCAAAACAATAGCTGCACTAGCAACGTTTTGAAGGTAATTAGCGCAGTGTTACCAGGCAATTATTACACTGACACGATCGGCCTGGCGTTCATACCAACTCAGTCTTGTCAGGCCACAGCAAGTCAACAGATACTCTGGATAGATCCCGATACTGGCGTCGGCGTTCCAATTGCGAATCATTCGATCACTTACACCGCGACAGTCACCGCCACTTCTGTTACCGGTACCAGTTGCCTTCAAGGTTTGTGTAATCCAGTGACCGTCCCACGACCGTGAGCGTCTATCAGATATGACAGGCTTTCGACAATTGACGTCTTTGGCCATTCTGGTTAGTTACTGGGCAGTCGCTACCGCGTTTGCTGGCCCGTGCCGGGATGCTGTTTCAGATGCTGACGTGGTCTTCACTGGTAGGGCTCTGGAAACGCATGGAGCGGATACTGAGATGGAAGTAGTCCGAGTGGAGAGAGGCAAGATTCCATACAAAAGAATCACATTTAAACACGCTGTTGCGCACCAAGAATTCGTGGTTGGCCGAGAAAGACGCTACTTCGTTTTGAACGAGGGCGAGACTTATCGCTTATTCGCCAAAAAGACAACAAAGGCGAATATCTTTAGTGAGCTTTGGGGCATCGACTATTGTGGCGACAGTATCAGCCCTGTCCCACCGGATGGAGGCGCAAGCCACAAGTGAGATTGATGACATCAAGGTTGTACCGAAGAATGTGTGTTACGGCGTGGCTTTCGGCGATCCTCTGCCTGGACCTTGGCGGGCGATTGTTCAGTCAGCGACTGCCCGCAGACATTGGGGTGATACCAGACCGACAGACTGGGATCCCACGAATCGGGCGGGAAGTATCGGTTCCCGTGCATCTATCAGACGGGGAAGAATTTTCAATCGCTCTTGCGTCGCTACTTGCTCGCGGACAAGAGCTCTTCGCCGCAAACTGGACCGAGCAGGAGGGCGGCGGACGGCCCTTGACGAAAGGAACCGGACGGCCGCTCTCCGATCCGAACCGACCTCTAAATGGCAATCGGAGCTTCAATCGTATCTCCGCGCCCGACGCGAACTCCTGTGCCGGCTGTCATAACGCCCCGTACGGCATCGTCGGCGGTGGAGGCGATTTTGTGACGAACGTATTCGTCTTGGGCCAGCGCTTCGACTTCATGACGTTCGATCCCAGGGACAAGCTACCGACCCGCGGCACGGTGGACGAGCAGGGTCGTCCCGCGTCATTGCAGGACGCCGGCAACGTGCGAGCGACGACGGGACTCTTTGGCGCCGGCTATCTCGAGATGCTCGCCCGCCAGATCACTGAGGATCTCCAGCGCACACGCGGGACCATCAAGCTGGGTGACACGAAGCAACTGCTCTCGAAAGGCATTCACTTCGGGAAACTGTCGCGTAAGAGCGACGGGTTGTGGGACACCTCCAAGGTTGAAGGCCTTGGGCGACTGAGCTTGATTTCCTCGGATTCGACGCATCCGCCGACGCTTATTCTTCGGCCCTGGCACCAGGCCAGCAACGTCGTGTCGATTCGCGAGTTCACAAACACCGCCTACAACCAGCACCACGGCATCCAGTCGACCGAACGCTTTGGCCGCGACATTGATCCCGATGGGGACGGCTTCAAGAATGAGCTGACGCGCGCAGACGTCACGGCAGTGGGCATCTGGCAAGCGACGCTGCAGGTGCCAGGTCGCGTCATTCCTCGTGATCCAGAGATCGAGCGCGCCGTTGTAGTCGGGGAGAAGGCCTTCGAGCGCATCGGATGCGCGACGTGCCACATTCCGCGCTTGCCGCTCGACAGGAATGGCTGGATCTATTCTGAGCCCAACCCGTTCAATCCGCCAGGGAACTTGCGCACCGGGGAGGTGCGTGACCTGAAGGTCGATCTTTCGAGTGATCTCTTGCCAGTGCCGCGGCTGAGACCGGATGCGTCCGGCATCGTCTGGGTTGACGCCTACACCGACTTTAAGCTGCACGACATTTGCAAACCTGGGGATCGGGAGCCACTGGATCAGAATCAGTCGCAATGGTCTACGAAGCTGCAGGACGGCAATTGCCGGTTCCTGACGAAGCGGCTCTGGGGCGCGGCAAACGAGCCGCCGTTTTTCCATCACGGGCTGTTCACAACCCTCCGGCAGTCGGTGCTTGCTCACTACGGCGAGGCGGACGCGTCGCGCCGGGCGTTCGAAGCCTTGCCGGCCCTCGAGCGCGACTCCGTCATTGAATTCCTCAAGACGCTTCAAGTTCTGCCGCCAGGCACGAAAGAGCGGATCGTCGACGAGACTTACCACGCGAGGAGCTGGCCTCCTCCGCAAACGCCGACCTTTAGTCAACTCCGTTAAGCCGTTCGGAGTATCTCCCATGATATTGACTGTTTCGATGTTCTTGGTCGCCGCGCAACTGGCTGCTGTCGAGCCAAAGACGTCTGCCTCGGCGGCGTCGGATCGCGTGGAGATCGCCCTCTTCTCGGATTTTCAGTGTCCCTACTGCGCGCAGCTCGCGCCGGCCATCCGGGAGATCCAGATCAAGGGCATCGATGGCGTCCAGCCGACGCTGGTGTTCAAGAACTTCCCTCTGAGCATTCACCCGAACGCGCAACTGACCCATCAGGCAGCCATGGCGGCGAAAGAGCAAGGCAAGTTCTGGGAGATGCACGATTTGCTCTTTGCCAACCCGTCGAAGGTGCAGCGGCCCGATCTACTGGCCTATGCCGAACGTCTCGGACTCGACATGGTGCAGTTCGAGAAGGATCTCAACAGCGACCGTGTCAAACAGCTGATCGCCGCTGATCTGGCCGAAGGGAATAAGGCGGGCGTGTCCGGCACGCCGAGCTACACGATCAACGGCAAGGCCTACTCCGGAACGAAGTCGCTGGCCCAGTTGATTGAACTGATTGCGGGAGACCGGCGTCGGGCGCGCGCCCTGGCCGAAGTCTCCGACGAAGTCATGAGCAAGGGCCGCACGAACGCCCCGGTGAGGCTGGAGCTCTTTGCGGATCTGCAGAGTCCTGTGAGCCGGCCAGCGCTCGACGTCATCGAGCAGGTGATGGCGCGGTACCCATCGACCGTTCGTCTCCAGTTCCGCAACTTCCCGCTCGCATTCCATCCACAAGCGGCCTTAGCACACGAGGCGGCCATGACCGCCGCTCGCCAGGGGCACTTCTGGGAGTTCGCCATGTTCATCCTGGCGCATCAGGACTCGCTGCGTGAGCAGGATCTGATCGCCTGCGCAGGCCGTCTGGGGCTTGACGAGGCGCAGTTTGCTCAGACGATTCAAGAGCACCGTTACGCACCACGCGTCGAAGCGGATCTCATCGCCGGCCAGAGTCGCGGCATTCGCGGCAGTCCTGCGATCCTCGTCAACGACAAGCGGATCGATGGCGTGCCAAGCTTCGACAAACTCCGAGAATTCGTCGATGCGGCGCTCAACGTCCAGCCCCCAGGTTCAATTCCGAGACAGTAGTTGGCGAAGTACGCGCGCGCCCGGACGGCTTGCATCGGCGTGGTCAGCGCCTTGGTCCTCTGCGCGTCGCACGACGCCTTCGCTCAGCTCAATCAGAACTGCACGGTCAGCGTTCTGAATCGTACCGTGCAGGTGAATCCGGACGGCTCGTGGGTGCTGCCGAATATTCCAGCCAACTTTGGCCCGGTCCGGGCTCGAGCCACGTGCCTGATCAACGGGCAGACCATCTCCGGCGAGTCCGATCTCTTCAGCGTTCCTGCCAACGGCGTCGTCAACCTTCCACCCATCATCATATTTGGCACTACCACGCCCATTCCAACAGCTGTGGCCGTGACTGCTCCGACGAACGTCATCACGCAAGCCGGGGCGACCCTCCAGTTGAGTGTGACGGGAAGCTACGCTGACGGGACTACGAAGAACGTCACGGCGGGCAGCAACGGGACGAAGTACACGATCAGCAACCCTGCGATGGCCGTTATCACCGGCGACGGGCTGGTGCAGGGGATCACAAGCGGCACGGTAATCGTGCAGGCGACATTGGAAGGGACGTCCGGTCTCTTTGCGATTCAGCTGACGCTAACCAGTATCGACACGGACGGTGACGGCATCCCGGACGCCTGGGAGGTTGCCCATGGATTGAATCCAAACAATCCCATTGATGCCTTCGAAGATCCCGACCGAGACGATCTGACTAACCTCCAGGAATTCCAGCACGGTACCGATCCGCACAAGGCCGATACGGACGGCGATGGCATTCCCGATGGTCTAGAGGTGGCCGAAGGCACCAACCCCCTGGATTCGGGGAGCTACGACCTCAGCCAGGCGCTCGCCTCGATCTCGGTCGCGCCTGCCAGTTTCATTCTGACGGTCTCGCCGTTGCTGCTCCAGGCGACGCAACAACTGATCGTCACTGGAACCCTCAATGATCTCAAGGGCACCCAAGTCGACCTGACAAGCGGAAAGGGCACGATGTACACATCGAGCAACCTGACCGTTTGCAACTTCGGCGCAACCGAAGGGCGAGTGTTTGCGGGCAACAGCGGTAGCTGCGTCATCACCGTCAGCCAGGGTCCGTTGAGTGCCACTGTTCCAGGAACGGTCCAGCTGTTCACGCCGAGCGAAGTTTCCCGGCTCAGCGTCGCGGGAGCCGTCGCGGTCGATGTCGGCGGTCCCTTCGCCTACGTTGGTGTCGGTGCAAACGGATTGGTCGTAGTGGATGTCAACAATCGGACGACACCAAAAACCCGAGGAACGCTGTCCGGAATCGGAAATGCGAGAGCGGTTCGAGTCGCTGGCCAACATGTCTTTATCGCCGATTCGACCGGGTTTCTCCGCGTGGCCCAAGTCGTCAATCCCGATGCGCCTACGCTCGTGGCCTCCCTCCAGATTGCCGGTCAGCCGACCGCTATCGCCGTGCATGCCAACTTGGCCGCCGTCGCGGCTCAATCGGGAGGCGTTTCGCTGGTTGATGTCACAGATCCTGCGGCTCCGCGCTTGGTCGCCGCATTCTCGATGGCCGCGGACGCTCTCGGCGTCGATTTCGACCAACAACGGGGGCTGGCTGCGGTGGCGATGGGGTCGGCCGGCCTTCAACTCGTCGACATTTCGAACGCCTCCGCGCCACAACTCCGCGGACACCTCGCAGGCGGGGATGTGCGGCGCGTTCTGCTAAAACCGCCGGCTGCGCTGTTGGCTGATGTTCAACGCAGCGTCACCTCCGTATCGATCACCAACCCCGACCAGCCGTTGGTCTCGTCGTCAATTACCCCCAATCTAGGCGGGGCTCCTGTAGACGTCGCGTCCTTTGGACCCCTTGCGATCACTGCAGACATCTCGTTCGGCGCCGTCGTCCCGATCATTAACGTGACAAATCCGCTTCAGCCCAACACTGTGGCTTTTTGGACGCTGCAAGGTCCTGCGTTCAGCTCCAGCGTCGCGATGGATGTAAATTTCGGATATCTCATCACTCCAAACACGCTACGCATCTTTCAGTACCAAAACATCACCGACACGGCGGGCATTCCGCCAGTGGTGACGATCACCTCTCCCGTCAACGGAACGATCGTCGTGGAAGGGGAGACGATTACGGCGACGGCTCTTGCGACGGACGATGTGGCCGTGGCGTCAGTGAATTTCTTCGTGAACGGCGTCCTGCTGTCGTCGCAGACGACAGCGCCGTATCGGTTGACCTTCACCGCGCCGGCGGGCTTCCAGGGGTTTGATCTCAGGGCCACGGCTGTCGACTTGGGCGGAAATAGCAGCAGCGCAGAGATCCGCCTGAATGTCATCCCGGACCCGCTAACCACCGTGTCCGGGCGGGTCATCGACCCGAACGGAGTGCCTGTTGCTGGAGCGTCCGTCACCTGTATGACGCGCTCTGGGACGAGCCTTGCGGATGGCAGCTTCTTGATCTTTGGCGTGCCCACAACGCAACCGAGCTTTACCTGCAGCGCGAGGTTTACTCCGGCTCAGGGCACCCCTTTGAGCGGTACGTCCTCGTCCGTGGCGCCTGTGCGGGCCGGAACGACTCAAATCGGAGATCTCTTGGTTGGTCCCGTGCCGATCGTCTTGGCGATTACGCCGAAGGCGATCGACGCGACCCACCCTCCGTCGAGCATCCAGATTATCGGCGCGAATCTCGCCGGATCGACGTTTGCCGTGGTGCCGGTAGTGAATCCCCCAGCCATCACATTCGGAACGCCACAGGTCAATGGAGCGGGCACCTCCGCGACGCTCCCGATTTTGGTCGCGCCGATAGCGCAGGGTAGCTTCGTTCTGGTGGGAACGAATGGCTTCGGGAGCGGAGCCACGGATCCGACTGCCGGAAACAGGCTCTCAATCATCAACACGCAGGATGATGGAGACAGCGATGGCGATGGTTTCCCTGACGGTCTGGAGTTGTTGTTCGGATCTGATCCGGCCGACCCCACCAGCCTGCCGGATCTGACGATGCAGGGCGAGCTCCTGATTGGAGCGGTTTCTGTCATTAACACGGCGTCGCCAGTGGTCACGCACGACTTATTGAGCGCTGCATTTTCAGTTTCCAACACTCTGATCTCCTCCCCGACGACGCACGACGTCTTGAGTCCAGCCTTCTCGGTGTCGAACACACTGGTTGCGCCGACCATGCAGGAGATGATTGGTCCTGCCGTGTCCATACTGAACGTAGATCCTCAGGCGCCGCTGTCCCAGCAAATTACGTTTAGTTTGCCTCAGAGTAGAGTGACGAATCCGCTTATGGCCGAGGCGCGTGCGTTGTCGGTTTTCCTGGATACGCCACGGGATGGTCAGAGTCTCGTTGAGGGTCAGACGATCACTGTCTCGGCCAGCGTCTCTGGCGACCAGGGAACCGGCGTTGTCGCCTTTACAGTCAACGGGGCAACATTTGCGACGGATTCTGTGCCTCCGTACGCGATGACATTCACGGTGCCTTCAGGCGTTTCGTCATTGACCTTTGGGGCGTCAGCCCGGGATGCCGCCGGTGGCACGACGGCCGCGACGCCTTCGACCGTGTCGGTTGAGCAAGACCCGTTCACCACGGTGGAGGGCCGCGTCGTCGATGCCGCTGGAAACGCGATCAAGGGAGCAGTAGTGGGACTCTTGTCGGAGGGGCTTGAAGCTGAGTTCTTCGACTCAGCGATGGCTTTGAATTCGCTGCCGGATCTGACCGGAGCTACCGCAACTCGTACGACGCGATTAACCGCCATCAATATGCGAAGTCCGAACGGGATTTTTGGCTCCGATCCGTTCGGTCTGGGATTTGGTCCCGACTATGCGGCGCGCCTAACGGGATGGATCACGATCTCAGCCCCGGGTGTTTACACCTTCTTCTTGGGCGCGGATGAAGGAGCCCGACTGCAACTGGATGGGGCCACCGTGGTCGACATGCCGACGGCCGCGGGCGGATATCAAGAACGGCCTGCGACCGTAAACCTCGGCGCTGGCTTGATCCCCGTCGAGATCACCTTCTACGAGAGCGCCGGTAATGCTCAACTGCAGCTGTCGTTCATTCCACCCGGCGGCGAGCGACAGGTTGTGCCGCCGTCGTCGTTGGTTCCGAACCCATGGCCTTTCGCTGTCGTCACGGACGATGCCGGTCGGTTCACGTTCCGCGGCGTGCCGACGGCGCTCGAAGGTGTTCAGGTCCGGGCGACCGTGACCATAAATGGCCAGAGCACAAGTGCCACGTCCGTTCGTGTGAGCCCAGTTTCGAAGGAAGGCTTGGATGTCGGCAATATCGTGGTGACGATTTCCAGATGAACGCAGTGAATAGCGAAACGCAGGTGAGAGAAGAGAGTTCAGATATGAACATCAAGAAATCACACACCAAAAGGGGTCGAGCATGGACTGCGGTTTTGGGAGGCGTGGGGGTGGTCTTCGCGATCGCCGTGCTGAACAAGACCCCTGGCGCACAATCGTTCCCTAGCGGTTCCGATGGCTCAGACGGCGCGCTGACGGTGGCAGCCAACGCCGGCACGATCGTGTTCGACCCGATGGATATCGCGCGGTGGGGCAAGGTGCTCGATCCCGACGGTGACGGTGTTTATAACTTCACGACGATCACGATCAATTCCGGGTCGACGCTGAAGTTGCAAGGTGACAAAGTCAACAGACCAGCATTTTGGCTGGCGTCGGGTGACGTCCTCATCAACGGAACACTGGATCTTTCCGGGGCTCCTGGATCCGCCCCGCATGATCTGAGTCTTCGACGCGTCGTCGCTATACCAGGGTCGGGAGGGAATTCAGGGGGCGCCGGTGGAAACGCAGGACAGGTGCCTCCTGTGCCTTCGACTCCTGGTGAAGGTCCAGGCGGAGGTGTTGGCGGAGTCAATTGTCCCGTCGGCGGTAGTGTATTCTGCGGCAAAGGCGGTACATTCGGTGGGAATCGATATGAGATTCCGCTTGTCGGAGGCTCAGGTGGAGAAGGCGCGCTCATGCAGTGGCCCGCCTATGCCTTCTATGGTGGCGGTGCGGGAGGAGGAGCGATCCTGATCGGCAGTTCGACATCAATCACGCTAAACGGAATCGTTGCCGCGAATGGAGGTCAGGGCGGCATCGACAATTGTTGTGGTGCTCTCGGTGGCGGCGGCAGCGGCGGAGGCATCCGTCTTGTTGCGCCGGTTTTGGCTGGTGGTGGCACGCTGAATGTGGCCGGTGCCGGTGGCAGCTCGGGTGGCGCGGCGGGTAATGGCGGAACCGGGATGGTTCGTCTCGAAGCGTTCCAAATCTCATCATCGTTCGTGTTTACTGCCGGAGGCGCGTTTGTAACGAGAGGAACGCCGGTCGACCCCAGCACGCTCAGACCCGCGAGTTCCCTTCGAGTGACGTCGATTGATGGTGTGCCGGTGCCTCCCAACGCTTCCGGATCGTTCGTGTTGCCGGACGTGACGATCAGCAAGAACAGCGCTGTTAGTGTGGATATCCAGGCAACCGGCATTCCACCAGGAACGATTGTGACTCTACAGGTCTACCCTCAATCGCCGACCGATCCTACGATCGTGAATCTGCCAACAGCACAAGCGACGCTTTCCGGAACGCTGCAGTCGTCCACGGCGACCGCAACATTCACGTTTCCGTACGGTTTCTCGCGGGGGTTCGTGCGTGCCAGTTGGACGCAGTGAACCAGTTGCATGCGTTCCTCGAGATCGTCGGCGGCTTTGATGCTCAGGCGTCGCTCGCCGCCCGCGGCCGCGCACCGGGATCCCCGCGGCGAGCAGATAGCCGCGAGCCGTCGCGCGGTCCACACCGGTCGCCTCCGCGATCCGCCGCACCGGCCAGCCCAAGCGGCCGAGTCCAAGAACCTGTTGCTGCTTCTGATGATCCAAGACGTTGCTCATCCGGGCGAGGGGCCATGGGCCCGTCGCCTTCGTCAACGTCTCGGCTGCCGTCAGTTAATGGCGGGTTTTGCGGTGTCGATTAATGGCTGGATTTGGGTGTCCACCGAGGTCAGGAAAAGCTTGCCCGCAAGGAAAAGCGATATACTCCGGCCGCTTCACGAACGAGAATGGCTAAGACGCGACCCCGGGACGTGACATCTCTATTGGCGGACCTGAGAGCAGGTCGCCCCGGAGCCGCGTCTCAGCTGGCTGACGCGGTTTATCCGGAACTGCGCAGGTTGGCTCGCAGATATCTTCGCGGCGAGCGAATTGGACACACACTGCAACCAACTGCGCTCGTCAACGAGGCATTCATTCGACTATTCGGGTCGAGCGCGATCAAATGGCAGAATCGACCTCAGTTCTTTGCGATCGCGTCGAACCAGATGCGGCGAATTCTCATCGACTACGCACGGCAGGCCCAAGCGGGTAAGCGCGGCGGCAAGAATGTCAAGGTCGCGCTCTCGGAAGCGAGCAACATCGCGGAGAGCCGGGACGAGGATCTGCTCGCGGTTCACGAGGCCCTGGAAAAGTTGGAGGCGCTGAATCCCAGGGCGGGGCGGATTGTCGAGCTACGCTACTTTGGTGGGCTAGGAGAAGAAGAGACCGCTGAAGTACTTGAAATCTCACCTGCCACGGCCCGGCGCGACTGGCGATTTGCGCGGGCCTGGTTGTTCACCCAGCTTTCACGTTAGGATGTCAGGCCAAACACATCGCATACAACCGAGTCGGACTGATCGTTCAGGTCGCCAGGCGAAATGAGTCCGTGTTGTCGTAACGAGCTCCCAGCCTACTGATCGCCTCTTCGCAACACCGCAGACTGTAAGCCAGTTCAGCCGGTGCACTCTCATCACCAAGCGTTGCCATATCTTCTCGCTGCATCTCGAATGAGGTTTCAAGCGAGCGTCGATACCAGGTGCGAGCCAGCTCGAGGTTGCGCATGCGCTCGGAACAGGAAGTATTCTCATCGGCTGCAATGAGCTCGTGGACTATCGCCATGTTCTTTGAGTTGCCAACGATGTTGCGCCTAGCCTGAGCATCGTTCCGGTCCTCCGCGTTCATGGTTTCGTTCGCGAAAAGCGCCTTCCGAAACAGCTTCAGTGCGAGATCGCGACGGCCTTGCCGAGTTGTTATAACTGCCAGCCTATTCGAGCTCAGGGATATAGCGCGCAACACCGCTTCGCTCGATGGATATGCTGCGGCGAGCTCTTCGCCAATTCTCAGTGCCTGCTCAAAGTTACCGAGCGCGTCGAGCGTCTCACCAGCTTCAGACAAGACGACACCCAGGCTGTTCAGCTTCGAGATGCGCAAGAGTTCGTCCGTCATCTCGGCTGATGGCCTTCGCCTATACAGGGCGGCCCTGACCGTCGCTACCGCCGCGACGCCCTCACGAGCGACGAACCTCTCGACCACGTATGCGAGAGAGTTCCTGCGCGCCGTTACCGGGGTCTGTTCTGAGTGCTTTCGAAGATCATCAACAAACTGAGCGATTGATCCGTACCGATCGTCTGGACTCTTCGCGAGCGCCTTCAGAACGATCGTGTCGAGGTCGCCGCTCAGTTGATACCACAGTCGGAGTCTGGTCGTGGCGCCAAAGACGTTGGACGGTTTATCAGAATTCCAGACTGCGGCGCTAGGTGTTTGCGGCGCACTGTCGATAACGCGAGCCATGTGATCGAGCGGTGCGTCCGAGCCCGGGTGTGGCATGCTACCCGTCAACAACTCGTATAACACCACGCCGAGGGAATAAATGTCGGTGCGAGGATTGAGCGCTCTTCCAAGAATCTGTTCTGGACTGGCATAGTCCGGCGTCAGAAGGTGTCGACCAGTTGCGGTCAGGTCGAGGTGTTGGCTGACTTCTGTTTTGAGAAGCTTTGCGATGCCAAAGTCCAACACCTGTGGTGTTCCGTTCGCCGCGACGAGAATGTTAGCCGGTTTGAGATCCCGGTGAATGACGCCACGATCGTGAGCGTACTGCACCGCTGAACACACGCGAGTGAATAGCTTCAGCCTCGCCGCGAGTGAAAGATGTCGCTCATTGCAGAATCGATCGATTGGTGTTCCGTCGATAAAATCCATCACAACGTACGGCAGACCCTCAGGGGTCGTCCCGGCCTCGATCAGGCGCGCAATATTCGGGTGGTTCAAATTCGCCAGGATCTGCTGCTCGCGGCGGAACCGGTCGAGGATGTCTTGTGAGCCGAGATCGGGACGGATTAACTTGATCGCAACGAGTTCGGCTTCTGGCGCTCGTCGCCCGACGTAGACCTGGGCCATGCCACCCTCGCCGACTAGATTCTCCAGCCGATATCCGGCGATAGTCGCTTGTGGTTCCCATTCGCCCATCGGAATTACAGCCGTCGGCGGATCGAGGAATCCCTTTGAATCGTCGTCGGCTCTGAGGAGTTTCAAAACCTCCTCCTGCAACGGAGGATCTCCCGAGCACCACTGGCTCAAAAAGGCCTCGCGGTCTTCGGTCGGAAGGTCCAGAGCCGCTTCAAAGATCTCCCGAACTCTATTGAATCGCTCAATGTCCAAGGATGCTCTCGGGGCGCTAACTCATTCGCCAGCTTGACATTAGAGTACCGCGGCGTCCGATTTCGAAACACGCCAGTTTAAGGCTCAGCTTGCACTAGAATACCAGCATTACATCCCCATGGAACGCAAGAATCTCGGCCGATTCGAGATCGTCGAACGCCTCGGTAGCGGCGGGATGGGGGTCCTGTACAAAGCCAACGATCCGCAGCTTCATCGTGAGGTCGCCATCAAAGCTCTGTCCGCCGACATCATCGCCGACGAGCAGTCGCGCGCTCGTTTTTTCCGCGAAGCACAAGCGGCCGCACGTGTGCAACATCGTCACGTTGTGACAATCTACGAATTCGGTGAGGATGGCGGCATTCCCTTCATCGTCATGGAGTTCCTGAAGGGTCAGGATCTCTCCGACCGCATGCTCGCCTCGCCTCCGTTGTCGCTGGATGTGAAGCTGACCATCGCGTCACAGCTGTGCATCGGCCTTTCGGCTGCCCACGTGGCGGGCATCATCCATCGCGATGTAAAACCGCCAAACATCTGGATTGAAGCGGATGGAAACGTAAAGCTACTCGATTTTGGCATTGCGAAGCTGACATCCACGACGCTGACGCGTCCGGCTGATTTTGCCGGAAGTGCATGTTACATGGCGCCCGAACAGCTATCGAACAAACTGGTAGACCACCGGGCTGACATCTTCTCGGTCGGGGTCGTTTTGTACGAGCTCTTGTCTGGGCAGAAACCTTTCCTGGGCGACTCTCCGGCTGCCGTCATGCTCAAGATTGTCTCGGAAGATCCGCAGCCGTTGGATCGCCTTGTCCCAGACTTGCCGCCGCGACTCGCGGCGGCAGTGAGTCGCGCGTTAGACCGTGATCCAGAAAAGCGCTTCCAGTCGGCTCTGGAGTTCGAGCACGACTTGCAACAGATCCGATCCATGGCATCGTCGAGTTCGCCTATCGGGACGAAGGACCTCGCATCAAAGCTGTACGTCGAGCGGCCTCTCCCACGTAGTGACACAGTCAAAGCTGCTCGGGATGCCACCGCAAAACCGAAGAAAACGCCCGTACTAGTCCTGGTCGGTGGTGTTGCGGCTGCAATCGTCTTCGCAGTCGGGGGTGGCAGAGAAGCGTACAAGTGGATACACACGCCATCGGTAGCTACCTCGACTCAAGAAGTAGAACTGCCGGCAGTTCCTGCGCCGGCGGCGGACGTTCGCATACGGATTTCTGTATCTTCCGAACCTGCTGGCGCCAGGATTGGCCTCGATGGCACCGACACTGGACTCGTGACGCCTGCAGAAGTAACGGTCTCGAGAACATCGCCGTCTGTCGTCGAGCTCGTTCGGTCAGGCTTTGCGCCACAGAGGCATTTGATCGACGAGAAGGATCTGGCGAGTGGACGCCTGGAAACCACGCTTGTTCGCGCGGCGATTGCATTTGTCGCCAATGGACCATACCCCTTTCAAATAAATGACGGCGCAGAAGTTGTGTCAAAGGCAAAGGTTCTCCACGAGCTCAAGGTTGTTCCACCCAAGGTTCTGCGATTTCGGGCACCCGAGTACTTTCTGGACCAGGCCGTCACCATCGACTCACGCGACGGAGCAAGAATCGAACGCGATGCACCACCCCTCGGGAAGCTTCGGGTACTAACCTCCATGTCGCTGAATCGTTGTCAGATCTCGATCGACCGGCAACAGCTCGGGTTCCCGCCAATCGTCGACCATCAAATCGTGACGGGAGCGCATGTCGTTAACGCCATCTGCCCCGGCGGCCAAACGCGACGTGAAAACGTCATCGTCCACGCCGGACAACTCTCCACGGTCATCGTTCGATGACGAAGTTCGTCGCGGCAATTGTAGCTATCGTTGGTACTCTTCTGGGACAGACGCCACAGCTGTCCGACGAAGAGCGCGCACGCCTCCAGTTTGACAACGGGCGGGCCCACATGGCGGCCGCGAATTACCAGGAGGCACTCAAGGATTTTCGAGCCGTGGTCGACACCCACCCGAACAGCTCGGTCGCTGACAACGCGTTGATGGAAATCGCGAAGTACTATCTCGAGTTCACCGGTGACCTCGTGGAAGCTCGTAAGAACGTCGAGCAATTGCGCACCAAGTATCCAAACGGTGACGCTGCGGCTAGTGCGTACATTCTTGAGGGTCGAATTGCGCTCACAGCCGGCCGCACAACCGACAGCCTGCGGAGGGCCGCCGCCGATTTCAACCGTGCGCGTACGGTGTTCCCTGACAGTAGCGACGTGCCAGAGGCGATCTTCTACCTCGCTGAATCGCAGCGCCTCGGTGGAAATGGCGAGGCCGCCATAGGGTCTTATCGAGAGATTCAACGGACCTATTCACAATCCATTTGGTCCGCGCGATCGAGATTTGGACTCGCACGATGCCTCCTCACCACAGGTCACGCCGATGCCGCCATGGTAGAGACACAGCGGGTGATCGCGGATTTTCCTAGCTCACCGGAAGCTATCCTGGCGGCGGAATCGAACACCATCCTCTTCAGGCTCTATCTTCGGTCTCATCCTTACGACTTCAGTGGTCGGTTCGTTGCGGGTCGCGACGGCAAGATCAAGGACGTGCATGCACTTGCCATAATGCCTTCGGGAGAGTTGCTCGTTGCGAACGCCAGCGGTGTTTTTGCTTTCGACGCAGAGTCGAAGCAGACCCGCGCGCTGATGAGACTCCACCCTCAATCCCTGTTCGGCGACTCTCTCGGGCGTGTGCTCGTGGCTGACAGCCAACAATTGAGCCGCGACGACGGACCACCCTTTGCGGTGCCCTTCAGTCGGCCCGGTAAACCTCCAGAGACGCTCCACGATATCTCTGCGGCGATCCTGACAGCTACGCAGGATCTCCTCGTCGCCGACCGGAATGCAAAGGGGATTTTCGCGTACACGCCTAGCGCCAAAGCGCCGCGGTCGTTTGCCATGGGCCAATTCGTGAGACTCACCACTAATCGAGACGGCGATGTGGCAGCGCTCTCGAGCGAACGGTCCGTTCGAGTTTTTGACCGGGACGGTAAGCTTTTACAAACGATTCCAACTCGGGGGGGCGGATACGAATTCGAAAAGCCCACCGATTTGGCATTTGATGCCCTGGGTCATCTGTACGTTCTTGACGGCGGCCGGGGAACGGTCTATGTCTTCCTGTGCGCCACCGGCAAGATGATTACGAAGTTCGACTCGCCAGAAAAGGCGGCCGGGGCCTTTCATAAAGCAACCGCACTTGCGCTTGATCGTGCGGGCCGTCTGTATATTTACGACAGCCGAGCTGAGCGCGTGAACGTATACCAATGAGATTCAGGATCTTGATTGGATGTCTCGCTAGTCGCTTTGGGATCACAATTCTCCTGCTCGGGTGCGCTTCATCAACGTTGCTGACTGCGAGGGGTCGCGTCATCTCGCCGCTCGCGCAAACCGGACGAACAGATCTCCTTGCTGAGGCAAGGGCTCTCCTCGAGGCCGCAGACTACGAGGGCGCCCAGCGCGAGCTCGATCGCCTGATCACCAGACTGAGCGATTCGCCGGAGACGGCAACGGATCTCACCAATGCCTTGGAGCTTCGCGCCGCCGTTCGATTCAGCTTGAACGATTCGGCAGGAGGACAGGCCGACTTCCAGACGCTCTTGACGAAGAATCCCGATTATGCGCCTTCGTCTCCAGTGATGTCGCCTCGTATCCTCGCGTTTTTCGACGACGTCAGGCGAATGGTGACGGCACGACTGAGGATTGTGATTGATCCACCAGACGCGCAGGTTCGAATCGACTCTGGCAAGCCATTCAGCCGGTCCGAATTTGTATCGGTGTCGGCCGGTACTCATCGAGTGACGGCGGAGCGAGCGGGATATGAGACGGTGTCGCTCGAAGTCTCTGCACAGGCGGGCAGTTCGCAAGAGACTCCAATCGCATTGCGCCGAGTCGCTGCCGTGGTGACCCTCGGCACCGTTCCAGCGGGAGCAGAAGTGTATTTGCGGGCGTCAGGGGACACGAGCCCACAGCACCGAGGAGTGACTGGTGCTCTCTTGATCCGCCCTGACGCGTCTGCGTCGCCCAGAGAACCTTCGGACCGCGGGACCCTTCAGCTGGTTGACGTGAAGCCGGGAAAGTACGTCGCGGAATTCCGGAAGCCGTGCTTCGGCACGACGCAAGTCGTGCTTGACATCCAGGAGTTGAAAGACTACGACTTCACTCCCATCAGTCTCGAACCGGCAGTCGGCGTAGTTGCGGTTGAATCGACGACGGCCGAGACAGCTGTCGTCCTCGACGGGAAGCAAAGCGGAAACGCGCCCATCCGCCTCGCGGATGTCTGTGAAGGTATGCATCAAGTGGAATTACGATCCAAGTACGGCCGGTACGCGACGCGATTGGAGCTTCATCGAGGCGAGATCAAGGCCATTCGCGGAGTGATCAAGCCAGCATTCGGACTCATTCCGATGAACGGTGCGAACTCGACGAATGCACCGATGAATCAACTCCTCGCCGATGTCGAGCGCGCGCTGGCCGCCGTTCAGAGTGTATCGTTCTTCACTCCGTCACGAGACGAACTCGGTCAATTATCGTCGATCGAAACACCTGCCATCCTTCTTACCCAAGCCGCACTTGGAACAGAGACACAGCGCCAGCGCACCGAGTGGTCGATGCAGGCCGCCAGCCTGCTCGGGAGTCAGGGCGTTGCCCTTATGGCCCCAACCGACCTGGGCACCCGATCCATTCGCATCAGCCTGTTCTTCCGAGGTAGCAGTGACGCTGATGCCATCGAATTCTCGCTGAGAGATCCAGGTTCGATCCAGAAAGCGGTTCGAACCCTGAATAATACAATCGAGGTGCTTCGGTACACGGCAGGAGTTACGCTAGTCGATGTGCTCGACCAGCGGGGCCCTGTCGTCGCCGCTGTTGAGACAGCAGAAGGGTCAGGTGTTGCTCGCGGCGACGTTATTGTGAGTGCCGGAAACGTTCCTGTGAAGACAGTGGCCGATTTTGTGAAGGCGATCACGAATCAGCGCGCCGCCGGGTCGGTGGCGATCGAAGCGCGGGACCAAACAAACGCGGTCAAGCAGCTCCAATTGAAGATTCGCCCCCGATTCAGACTGATCTCCATGGATGATCGTGGGCTTCCGTTCAATAAGCTGACCGTCGATTTCGCTCTCCAGGCGGCCACGGCTACCGATCCGGCGGAGAAGGCGGCGGCACGGCTGAACCTGGCGGTGGCACTCATGCGTTTGGGCGACATGGAGGAAGCCTCTCGGGAGCTGCCGAGCGTGTCGCTACCCAGCGGCCCAGGGGTGTCGCAAGGCACCGTAGAGTATCTCTTGGGACTCTGCTACGAAGCGCTCGGACGGCGCACCGAGTCGGAGCAGGCATGGAAGCGGGCCCTTGCGCATCCCGGAAGCGAGCTGACGGAAGACGGACCCACCATCAAGGAACTCCTCGACCGCAAGCTCGGCGCCCCAGCGCGCTGATCCTTTCACCTGCCAAAGCAACCGCCATGAGCGGTTTCACTGCGACTTTCCGCTTTCTCAGACAGAGCGGCGCTTGACCTCGAGCGTGGGACGAAGCCGATTCTACACGGGGCAAATGTAGTCGGCGGCTTTGTTGGTGACCTGTGACCACCTCCGTCAGGCTTTGGCGCCTTCTCTGGTGAACGGATGGCTCGAGTTGGGATGCGTGACGGGCGACGTGAAAACGACTTCGCGCCCCCAGCGAGCTTGAACAAGACCCCTAAGTCCATGTAAACCAATCGGTTAAAGGAGGCCGCATGAGACGCTCTCCAATGGCAAGTATGTTCAGGCACTTCTCGTCGGCTTCAAGATCAGTAGGTTTCTGGGCGGGGGGATTTCTAGTTGCGATGAGGCGAATATTACGGCTCGCGCCCTCCGCTGTACTCGCAGTCTTCTGCGTCAGTTATCTACAAGAATCCGCTCACATCAGCGCGCAGTCGAGAGAATTGCCGGTGCTTCTTGTTCATGGCTTCTGTTCCAGCTCGGGAACTTGGAGCGGCATGGTTGCCGCCCTGCAACCGTCGACACGCTTTGGCAACGGCGTCACGAAGCTCTTCGCGTCGCAGGGCATTGTCTTCCAGACCGACACGGGAGGCGTTTCAAGGCAAGTCTTTCCGACGTCTGATCCGACGAAGCGCTTATTTGCAATGGATTTTTTTAATGATCAGGTGTTCAGCTTCGACGGTGACTGGGTCAACGACACAGGTATTGACCACAAAGGAGCCGAACTTAGTGCTGTCATCAAGGAAGTTGCCAGAATCGCCGGCGCGGAAAAGGTAATCGTCGTCGCACACAGTCTGGGCGGCCTTGCAACGCGTTCATATCTTCAAGGGCTCGCATCCAGCGACAGCTCGGCGTCTCTGATTCCGTACTCTGATGATATCGCCGAGGTAATCACGATCGACACACCGCACAAGGGTTCGCCTTGGGCGACAACGTATTTTCCGTTCAAGTGTTTTACAGAACCCAGCGTGGACAAGACAGAAATGCAACCGGGTTCCCTT
>Ga0137369_10000024_pt1 | contig 91442 bp, 74 predicted proteins | sample SagtaG_12_FD_104918 | JGI IMG/M metagenome (GOLD analysis project Ga0137369, IMG submission 104918) | Vadose zone soil microbial communities from Sagehorn Ranch, Mendocino, California, USA - Sage1_L_113_16 metaG | ecosystem: Environmental > Terrestrial > Soil > Vadose zone | place: USA... | reverse complement strand
GGTCGTCGGGTGCAGGTGCAATGGAATGATCTGCATGTCCGGTTGCTCGCGCCGAACACGGGGCAGCTGCTGCGTGAGCATGTCCGCGCCCCACGTGGGTGGCATCGCATCCACGACGACGATCGTGCGAGGCGGACGCCGGCGAGCACGGTCGCGCTCCTGGCACGGGCGAAGACCGCCGGTGTGCACATCAGCGCCGTCTGCCACTCCATCCATCAGCACGAGGGCGCGTCGGGCATTCGCCGCATACTCGGCGTGCTCGCTCTCGCCAAGAAATACGGACCGGCGGTCGTCGAGGACGCGGCCAAAGCCGCGCTCGATCTCGGCGTGCCGACGTACCGCTTCCTGCGTCGGTACCTCGAACGTCGGCTGCCGGTGCCGCTGACGCTCCGCCAAGTCGACCCGCTCATTCGGCAGCTCACCCTCTATCGCGATCTCATCGATCGCAAAACAGGAGATCCGCTATGAACCTCGTCGAACTCGATCGCGCGCTCCGTCAACTCCGCCTGTCCGGCATGGCGGCGGTCCTCGAAACCCGCTTGCGTCAGGCCCAGAGCGAGAAGCTCGCGCCGATCGATCTCGTGTCGATGCTGGTGTCCGACGAGCTCCTGCGCCGACAGGACCGCCTCCTCGAGCGTCGGCACAAACAGGCGGGCTTCCGGGATCCGGATCGCTCCCTGGATACCTTCGATTTTGATTTCAACAAGAAGATGAATCGGGCGCTGATCCACGAGCTTGCCACGGGCCGCTTCATCGCACAACGCGAGGACGCGCTCTTTCTCGGACCACCCGGCACAGGAAAGAGCCACTTGGCGCAAGCGATTGGCCGCGCCGTGATCCAGCAAGGGTATCGTGTCATCTACCGCGAGGCCCACACGCTCCTCGAGGAACTCGTCGATGCCACGCCCGATGGCACACGCAAGGAGTACCTCGCCGATCTCGCGGTCGTGCCCCTACTGATCATCGACGACTTAGGCATGCGGAAACTGCCGCACACCGCCGCGGAAGATCTCTTGGAAATCGTGATGCGTCGCTACGAACGGGCGGCGACACTCCTCGCATCAAATCGTCCAGTGGACGACTGGGGCAAGCTGCTCGGCGACACCGCCGCCGTCACCGCACTGCTCGATCGGCTGCTGCATCACGCGCACGTGCTCAAATGCGGACCGCGCAGCTGGCGGACCAAAGTCCAGACCGACTTGCGCACTGAGCCGCCGCCGAAGTAGAACTCCATTGGTCTTGGCCGCCGCAGATAATTGCCGGTTTTGCCCTGTCGATTAATTGCCGGTTTTCAGCCGTCCACCGAGGGGTTGATTCTCCCCGCCGCCGGTCATTGCACTGAGCAGAACCTGCGCGTAAGGAGTCCATCGCTCCGACTGGGTGAAAGCGATTCTCGGGCCGAATGACACGTAGACTACGTCCAAATCGCTGTGCTGTTTCGCTTTCCGGTAGCGCGGATGGAAGCCCGCGCCACCGGATGTCAAAGCGCTGTACGGAAGCCTTACTTGTTCTGGGCGATCACATCCGCGAACGCCTGCTCCATGACGTGATGCCCGGTAGTCGTGGGGTGCGTTTCGAAAGGTGACGCGGCGTGGCGCTCGACCAGAAGAAGACCGCTGCGGCCAAGGAACGCATGGTAGACGTCGACAACGTACACGTTGTTCGGAAACTGGCCGACAACCTGCGCCAACACGCTGTTGAACGCGCCGATGATTTGCCCAGTGAACGGCAACACGGCTTCAATTTCGGGGATCGTGTATTGATTCGCCACGAAGATTTTTGCGTTCGGCAAACCGCTACGAAGCTGGAAGAGGATGGCCCCCAGGTTCTGGGCGTACGCGCCGAGCACCTGATTGGCGAACTGGAAAACCTCCGCGGGATCCTGGTGGGTTCCTGCGAACTTCAGGATAGCCAGCAGATCGTTCCCGCCGACCGTCAGCGTCACGTACTTCGGATTGAATCCGCCGTTGGCGAAGGGAATGAGCGCCTGCGGCACCTGATGGAGCAGCACGTCCTGGCTGGTTGCGCCTGGCACGGCCGCATCGCAGAACAGCGCGGACGAGATGTAATCGAACGCGCCGTCCTGGTACAGCAAATAGGGGTAAGCCTGCGTGACCGGGACGACTTTGTAGCCGGCGGCAATGCTGTCGCCAAGCGCCAGATACCGAGTGGCGTCCTCGGCCTGGACCCCCGGAGGTTGAGCGACCGCCAGCGACGGCGTGGCAAGAGCTCCCGCCAGGGCTGCGGTGGCCAGCCAGTTGCGGGTGTTGACTGTGATCATTCAGGCACCCTCTCTCGAGACATGCAGCGTGATGAGTGGCACGACGACACTGCAGGATTGCGGTGTCTGGAGGTACTGACGCAACGGGGGCGCAAGGTTACAGAAAGCCTGTAACCATTCCCGGACGCGCCTTCAGTAATTCAACGAAGGCGGTGCGCAGTGTCTGGACCTACTCACGTCCTAAATTGGCAGTTCGGCTGGTGGCTGCTGCTCTTCGCGTTCATCACTGGTGCCGGTCTCGGCCTTCTCTTCCATCGCGACGATTTTCTGGGCGGATACAACTCTTTTCGACGCCGCATCGTGCGGCTAGGACACATCGCTCTGGCGGCCCTCGGAATGCTGAACGTGCTCTTTTCGTATTCGCCGTGGCCTTTACCGACCACGACCATGGGCGCCGGCGCGTCAATCGGCTTCGCTGTGGGCGGCGTCGCCATGCCCGCCGTCTGCTTTCTCACTGGCTGGCGCGAGTCGTGCCGGCATCTGTTCTTCATCCCGGTCATCGCTCTGCTCCTCGCGGTTGTGTTCACCATCATCGGCGGGACGCCATGAGAATCGGGTTTCTCGCCATGAGCGGCATCCGCGCGCACGATCCGGCGCTGCTGGAGCTTGGTTTGACGCTGCCGGGATTCGTCGAGCGCAGTAAGACGATCGCATCGCTGCCGAGCCTCGGTCTGCTCTACCTGGCTGCATGCACGCCGGCGGGCCACGAGATCAGCTACTTCGAAGCGGAGGCTGACGGAAAGGAACCCTCCGAGATCTACACGTGCGATCTCGTAGCGATCAGTACATTCTCGGCGCAGGTGTTCGAAGCGTACGCGATCGCCGATCGCTTACGACAGTCGGGCGTGCGTGTGGCGATGGGCGGCTTGCACGTCACAGTGCGACCGCAGGAAGCCGCCGCTCATGCCGCTTACGTGATCACCGGTGAAGGCGAGAACGTCTGGCCTGAGGTGGTGCGTGCGACAGAGCGGAACGACCCGCCCAGGCTCTTCCTCGCAGCGGATTGGGGTCCTGTGGATGTCGGTCGTCTTCCGGTGCCGCGATACGACCTGCTGGCCGACCGCCCGTACAATCGTTTCACCGTCCAAACATCGCGCGGCTGCCCCTGGCGCTGCGATTTCTGCGCATCGAACGTGATGCTCGGCCAGCGTTACCGAAAGCGCCCGGTGGCCGACATCGTCCGCGATATCCGCGCAATCCAGCATGTGCGGCCGAACCCATTCATCGAGTTCGCCGATGACAACACCTTCGTTGACAAGGCGTGGGGCAAGGAGCTGTGCCGTCAGTTGGCCCCGCTCCAGATCACGTGGTTCACCGAAACCGATATCTCTGTGGCGGAGGACGAAGAGTTGTTGGACCTGATGCGAGAGGCTGGCTGCCGGCAGGTGTTGATCGGGTTGGAAAGTCCGGTCCAGGCTCCGCTGCAGGGCATCGAGATGCGTTCGAACTTCAAGGCACGAACCGCCAGACACTACACGGCTGCGCTTCGCCGCATTCAAGCGCACGGCATCACGGTGAACGGATGTTTCATTCTCGGCCTCGACGGCCATACGCCCGAGATCTTTCAGGAGGTTCTGGAGTTCGCACTCGACGTGCCGTTGTACGACGTGCAAATCACCGTGCTCACGGCATTTCCCGGGACGCCGCTTTACGACCGTCTCGAGCGTGAGGGTCGAATTCTCGAGGCCGGACGGTGGGATTTGTGCACGCTGTTCGATGTCAACTACCAACCGATGGACATGTCGCCGCAGCAGTTGAGAGAAGGCATGCTCTGGCTCACCGCGCGTCTCTATGACGACGCGTGCACGAGGTATCGCCGCAAAGGCTTTTTTCAGCTCGTGAAGCAGTGCCGTAGGCAGAGCGAGGTGGGCCCACACCCTCTGACGCCTCTGCTTCACCACACCAGAGAGCTCTGATGGCGCACATTCAGCTCACCAGGTCGCGCGTGTATCGAATCGCGATGGCGCTGGCACTGCTCGCGACCCCTGCGACTCCATTGCTGCAGGCACAGAGCGTCGTCCGCATTCGGATGGGCACGATCGTCCCGAAGGGATCGCTTTGGGACGAGAGCCTGCAGTACGTACGGCAGGAGTGGCGAACGATCTCGGCCGGAACGGTACAGGTCACGATCCATTCGGGCGGCGTTCTCGGAGACGAGGCGGAGATGGTGGGGCAGATCCGTCAAGGCCGCATTCAGGCCGCGGCGCTCTCATCGGTCGGTCTCTCGCGAATCGACGACGCGATCTCATGCCTCCAGATTCCGATGATGTTCAACTCCTATGCGGAGATCGATTACGTGCGCCTGCGACTCGCGCCGATGCTCGAGCAGCGTATCGAAGCCAGAGGATTCAAGGTGCTGAATTGGGCTGAGGCCGGCTGGGTGCACACATTCACCAAGAAGGCTGCCCGGACGCCCGACGATGTGCGCCGCATGACGCTGTTCACGTCGGTGGGTGATGCCGCGACAAGCCGTCTCTACCGGGAGTTTGGTTTTCACGCCGTCCCGCTCGCGCCCACCGATCTGATCACGGCCTTGCAAGCCGGCACGATCGACGCGTTTTCGACGGTGCCTCTTCTTGCCGAGTTCGAGCAGTCGTACACGCTCGCGCCCCACATGATCGATGTGCCGTGGATGCCGTTGATTGGCGCAACCGTCATCAGCCAGCAGGCCTGGCAGCAGACCCCTGCCGCGTCCCGGGCAGCGCTGCTCACGGCTGCACACGCGGCGGGCGAACGGCTTCGTGCCGATGTCCGCGCCATGAGCGACCAGGCGGTTCGTGAAATGGAGAAGCGCGGCCTCACCGTCCTGCGCTCGAACGCGGCGACCCGCGACTTGTGGCAGTCGGGCGCCGAGACCACCTACGGCCGTTTGAGAGGGTCGTACTGCCCGGCGGATCTCTTCGACGAAGTGAAGCGGCTCCGGAACGAGGCTCGTCGTCAGCAGTAACCTTCCTGGGGTCCTTCCTTCATAGATAGGCGTGAGCGAAAATGCGAGTCAGGTTGGCCTGAGCGGCGTGGCCGGCGTGTTGCCTCCGCGGCACCACGATCTCGCCGAGCTGGCTGCTGCGGGACTTCTTACGTCGCCGCCGCAGGCATTGCACGCGTTCGGCTTCGAGCGCGCCTACATCTGTGACGAGCGCTGCCGACCGGATGACATGGCGATCGACGCCGCGCAGGCCGCGTTGAGCGACGCCGGCCTTCAGCCGCATCAAGTGGACGTTCTCGTCTGGGCCAGCGCGAGACCTGAAAGCCACATCCGTTCAACCGCCGCCGCCGACCGCTCCACCAGTGGCGACGTCATGCAGGGTTTTCGCTACGCGTCCGCGTGGCTTCAGGACGCGCTCGATCTGCACAACGCAGACGTGCTGGCCGTGGCGCAGCAGGGATGTTCGACGATGTTCGCGGCGCTGAGGGTTGCCCGCTCGCTCCTGCTCGCCGAGCCAGGACGTCACCACGCATTGTGCGTGGGCGTGGACGTTCTCCCCGCAGGAGCGCCGCGCGAGATCCTCTACAACGTCATCAGCGATGCCGCGTGTGCAGTGGTCGTCTCACGCGAGTGTCGAGAAGAGAAGTGGCTCGGCTTCACACAGCTGTCGCGTGGCTACTACTGCGACCCCGCAGCGTGCGGCGCCGAGATCGTCGCGGCCTACTTTCCAACGGCGAAGGCGGTCATCCAACAGCTGCTGGTTCAGCACGGCCTCCGGCCCGAAGACGTCGACGTCGTCGTTCCGACCGGCGTCAATCGATCCAGTTGGGACATTCTGCTGCGGCTCGTCGGCATTTCCGCGGACCGGCTCCATTGTGGGCTGCCGTCGTTTGGCCACACCATCACCGCCGATTCGTTCCTGTACCTGCAGGACCTTCGGCGGCGTGGTCAGGTCCCTCGGGGTTCACGGTTGCTGCTGTTCACGTACGGATTCGGCTCGAGCTGGTGCGGATTGCTGCTGGAGCACTGACATGGGCCGAACCATCCTCGTCACGGGGGCCAGCGGGGCGCTTGGACCGCATCTTCTGGCCGAACTGCTGCGATGCGAAGAGAACGAGCAGATCTTCACACTGCTTCGCCCGGGTCCGACGTGGGCCGACCGCGTTCAGGATCTGCGCGATAGCGTCGACGCGCTGACAGGCGGCTCGTGCTCCCCATCGAGTTTCCTCGAACGTCTGCACCCAATCACCGGAGACATGACACGGGAGGACCTTGGTCTCGACGGTCGCAACCGTCAGCGTCTGTCGAGCGAGGTGGACGTCGTGATCCATGCCGCTGCGAATACGCGATTTGCGGCGTCGCTGAACGACCTGCGCGACGTGAACGTTGACGGCACGCGGCGTGTCCTCGATCTCGCGCGCCGGTGCGCGCGCCTGCGCCAGTTCCTTCTCGTCAGCACGACGTGCGTGGCGGGAACGAGGACCGGCGCGATCGAGGAGTGTCTCGACGCGACACCGGAAGCGTTCGTGAACCGCTACGAACGGACGAAGTGGGAAGCGGAACGCCTGACTGCGGCCGCGGACCTGCCGACGCGAATCGCGCGCCTCAGCACGTGCATCGGCGGCGCGCAGACAGGCTACGTGCACCGATTTGGAGCGATCCATCAGTCCATCCGCTGGTTGGTGCGCGGGCTGGTGCCCCTGCTCCCCTCGGCCGATGGATCACGGGTTGATCTCATCGCCACCGATGTTGCGGCCCAGTGGATCGCCCATGCGGCGGCTCGTCCTGTCGAAAGGTTTGACATCTGTCACGTTGCAGCAGGTGATCGCGCGATCCCGATCCACGAGCTCGTGAACGCCGTGGTCGCGCATCTCCGCGACTGCGTTTCTGGATGGGACAGCGGCCAGATCGAGACGCCGGTCATCGTCGACGCGGCCACGTTCGAGCTCTTCGAACGCTCGGTTCGACAAAGCGGCGACGCGCTGTTCGGCCGGGTGTTGGAAGGTGCGAAGTCCTTTTTTCCAACGCTGCTGTACCCGAAGGTGTATCGCACAGCCCGAGCGGAACTGCTGTGGGGCGGACCCCTACCTCTCTCGGACTGGCGGACGACGATCGGCAAAGTCATCGACTTCGGACGTGCCTGCGACTGGCGGCGCCGCCGCCACGTGAGGGAGCACGCACATGTCTGAGCTGCTCGTCGCCCAACGGCCTGAGAGCCGGGAAGCCTTCGCACGCGCGTTGATCGAGTTCATCAAAGGGCCGCTCTTTGCACGGCATGGCGCCCGGCCGATGGATATCGATGCCTTCACGCCGCTTTTCGAGAGCGGCATCATCGATAGCCTTGGGATCATCGACCTGCTCGCCTTCGTTGAAACGGCAACAGGCACGTCCATTCCGATGCGAAAGGTCGACATGCGGTTCTTCGGAACGGTTGACCGGATCTGCCGCGCGTTCTGGACCATGGGGGAACCATCATGATTGCCGGCTATCCGCAGTCCGCACCCACGAGGTCGGACGCCGAGCTGCTCACGCTGAACGGCATTGACGCACGCGTTCGCCGCGCCGCGTTGTCCCTGGGCGCTCGCGAGGTCCAGTATCCCGCGTTGATTGCCCGAGGCGTGCTCGAGCACGCTGAATACCCGAAGGCGTTTCCGCATTTGCTGATGTCGGCCTGCCGGTTCGCCTTTCTCGAGAACGGCGACACCTCTCAATGGTGTCTGTCGCCGGCGGTCTGTTACCACGCGTACGCACAGCTCGCAGGCCGCGTGCTCGACGCGCCGGCCGTCATCACGTCACGCGGCAGGTGCTTCCGTGCCGAAAGTGCCTCAGAACCGGGCGTCCGCCAGATTGAGTTCGAGATGCGCGAGGTTGTGCTGCTCGGACCAGCGGCCTGGGTCGACGCGGCCGCGGAGTCTGCACGCCTCGCCATCGAGACACTCGCCGAGGAGATGAGCCTTTCGGGTCAGTGGCAGGCAGCGGAGGATCCGTTTTTCCTTCCTGCTGCAGCCGGGAAGGCGCTGATGCAGCGGCTGCTGAAAACAAAAGTCGAGTATCAGTGGCCGGGCCCCGGAGGCCTCGCGCTTGCCAGCGTCAATCGACACGGGCCGTTTTTTGGCCGGCGTTTCGAGATCGTGACGTCAGACGGACAGCCGGTTCACACCGCGTGCATCGCGGTCGGGCTCGATCGCTGGGCGCACCACGCGCAGCGGCCCGCCGCCGATCGCCGCGAGAAGGCCACACGATGATTTACGCCGACTATCTCTCCACGGCGGAAATGCAGCGATGGAATCTCGACACCGACATTGCGTGGGACGACGTCGACCCGCAGCTGGCGCTCGGGCAGCCGGAGCTCCTGAAGCGTGTGCGCGACTCCGCGCTCATCGAATCGTTCTTTCCGATATTCACCTGCCGCGCGATGGACTGCCTGTGGGACGACGTCGCGGCGACTTCGGTGTTCAGCATTCAACTGTACGAGTCGTACAAACACTTCCACGTGTTCAATCAGTATCTGCAGCGGGTCGGCTTCGACCCGATCGAGGACGAAGAGATCGCGTCGATACGGCGGCGGAACCGTGACCTTCGGTACGAGGACGGGACCGGCCTGTTGACGCGGTACATGATGAGCGAGCACTTTGCGGCGTTTCATTTCATGAAAGACGCCAAGCTCGCGCATGAACCGGTCCTCCGTCGCATTCTGATGCTGGTCGGGCGCGACGAGCTTCGGCACACGCAATTCGCGTACGACTTGCTGGCGCTGCGCATTCAGCGGCGTCCGTCGGAGTCGGCGAAGGTCCACGAGGCCGCGCGATCGTTTCGGCACATCGGCCTGGAAGTCGTCAGCGAGATTCCAATCGCCGAGAAGAACGAGTTCGCGGCGATCGTCACGATCAGCCAGAAGATCCGCCGGCTGACCGGCGAGAGCCTGCGGATGGTGGAGTGGGAGGGCAGCCATGTCGGAACAGCGTAGCCTCTACTGGCGATTGAACTGGTATCGGCAGAGCGAGCTCGACGGCGCGCTGGTGCTTGGCCGGATAGTCCGCCACGCAACGGATCCGTACCTTCTCAGTCGGCTCACCAGGCACTGCGCCGACGAAGCGCGGCACGCCTGGCTCTGGATGCACACGCTGGAAACCCTCGGTCTCCCGAGCGTGCGGATTCGTCGGAGCTACCAATCGTTCTACCTCGACGAGATCTCCACGCCGCGAACCATCACCGAAGTGCTCGCGCTCACGCACATCTTCGAGCACAGCGTTCATCGTCATTTCACGGACGAATTGGCCCGACGCGGTCTGCCCGACGCGGCGCGCCGGACTTTCAGCGCCCTGCTGCGGGACGAGCAGGACCATCTCGACTGGATTTGTGAGTGGCTGACTGGACAACCGGCTGCCGACGCGATCCTGAACCGGTATCGCGCCGCCGACGAGCGTATCGTTCAACGGCTCACTCCGTATCGCGAGCGGCTTTGGGACATCGAGGGACTGGGCGAGGAGCTGATCGAGAGGAGCGATGACGAACATCGAATCGCGGATGAAGAACGTCACGCGGCGCAGCCGCAGCATCCCGCGTAAGCTGATCCGCGACGGCGCGCTTCATCTTGTACCGCTCTACTACGTGATGAGGCTGAGCGATCTCGCTCGAGAGGGGATCGAGCACTCGGGCAGCTTCCGATTTGCGGATCACATCTACCGCAGCACGCCGTCCGGCCGTACGGTATTGGGACGATGGATCGACGCGCGGCTGCTCGCGATGCCGGCGGCGCGGGCGTTTCGACGGCGCTGCAAGCGCGCCCAACACACCGTGCGCCTGGCGCTCGAATCGTTCCCTGCGGACGTGCAGCCGCTGAGGGTTCTCGCGGTGCCCTGTGGCATTCCGCGCGACATGATCGATCTCTCTCGAGCGCTGCGCAGCGAGAACCCCGCGCTCCTGTCGCGGATTGAGTATCACGGCGTCGACATCGACCCTCTGCCGCTCGCGGTCGCGAGCAGTCTGACCGCACAGTGCGGGCTCGGGTCCGTGCATTATCACCTCGGCGACGCGTTGAACAGCGATGCCTACCCGAGGTTGAAATTCCATCTCGTGATCAGCACCGGCCTCGGAGAGTTCCTTCGCGACGATGAATTGGCAGCGTTCTATGCACGCGTCCATGACCTGCTGGAGCCTGGCGCGACCTTTTACACCAGCGCGACCGCGCGGGACGCTCGCTCCGATCTATTGCTCCAGATGGCCGAGCTCGTCACCACGTATCGCGGCCCTGACGAATTGGAGCGGATTCTCCGCACGCTTCCATGGAGCCGTCTCGATGTGACGTGCGACCCAAGCGGCCTTCAGACGTTCGTCGCGGCTGTCAAATGATCTCGACCCCGGTGTCCGGAATCGGCCTGCCCGCCTGGCATCGGGCTCCGGAAAAGGTGGCAGCGGCTTCCCGATTCGGGACACTCGCCTCGTGGGTGCTGCGGCATCGCGAGGTCACGATCCTCCTGTGGGCAGGGCTCATCGCCGTTTCCGGGATCTTTGCTTCGCGGGTGCAGGGTGTCTTGAAGGGCGCGTCGGATGGAATTGCCGGAAGCCGGTCGGTCGAGGTCATCGAACGCGCGGTGAACGGCGGCATCCCCGCAGGCACGTTCTTTCCGTTCCTCGTACTGCTGCGGAGCGATGGTCTTGGCGTCCAGGACGCCCGATTTCAGCATGCCGCGCAGGCGATCGAAGACAGCCTGATGTCGATGCCGGGCGGTGCCGTCCGGTCGTACTGGAATACCGGGCGGGTCGACTTGCTCGGAAAAGACCGGCAGACTGCGCTGATCCTGTTTCGGTCGAACGTTGCGAGATTCAACGAGGCCGAGGTGCTCACCCGAGAGGTGCGAACCGCGATCCGACGAGCCAGCCTCCCGAATGACTTCCGCGCACTCGTGACGGGAACTCCCGCGATGTACTTCGATCTCGATCGCCAGTCCTCTGCGGATTTGCTCCGCGCCGAGCGTGTGGGCTTGCCCATTACGCTCGTGATTCTCCTGGTGGCCTTCGGCGCTCCGCTCGCGGCGGGGTTGCCGGTACTGCTGGCGCTGGCGTCGGTGACCATCAGCTCAGCCGGGCTGTTCTTCCTGAGCCGCATTACAACCGTCAGCGTGTTCTCCCAAAACGTGGTCTCGATGATTGGGCTCGGCGTAGGCGTCGATTACGCGCTGTTCATCGTGGCCAGCTTCCGTGCGGCGCTGTCGCAGGGTCACGGTGTCCGCGAGTCCGCGAGCCGAGCCGTCGACGATACAGCACACGCGATTGTCGTTTCCGGTCTGGCTGTCGCCATCGGTTTCTGTGGGTTGTTCCTGGTCAACGTGTCCTTTCTCCGATCGATGGCCGCCGGCGGCATCGTTGTCGTTCTCACGGCCGTCGCGGCATCGTTGACGCTGCTGCCGGTCGTGCTCTCCTACCTGGGAGCAGCCGTGAACTGGCCTCGAAAGCATCCCAAGCCGCCAAGCGAGGCAACCGCGGTCTGGGCCCGATGGGCTGGTCTGGTGATGCGGCGTCCCTGGACGTTTCTGGTCGCGGGCCTCGTGACTCTCGCCGTCTTCATTGCGCCGGTGCGTCGCCTGCAATCGTGGAACGTCGGCGTGAACAATCTCGTCGCCGATCTCGAAGCACGTGAGGGCTACGATCTGCTCGCCGACCAGTTCTACCAGGGAGCGATTGGGCCCACCATGCTGCTCGTGGAGGCGCCGCCCGGACGGACCATGTGGGACGCCGATTTCCGGCGCGGCATCACGGCGCTTTCCGAACGATTGTCGGAAGATCCTCGAATCGCCCGCGTGAACGGGTTCCCCGATCTCTTGTCCGTCGCGAGCAGCCTGCACCGATCGGTCCGGTCCCCCGACGATCTGCCAGACCGGATGCAGCATCTCGTTCACGATGTCCTCAGCGTCGACGATCGGATGGCGCTCATCGTCCTGCTGCCTTCGTCTGTGCCCGAGGCACCGGAATCGATGGCCCTGGTCGACGACCTGCGCCGCGACAGCTGGCCGGAACTCTCTGGGCTTGGCGCGCGCGTCGGGATCAGCGGCACGACGGCGCTCACGAAAGATTTCGACGACGAAGTCTTCGGCCGCATGCGAATCGTCGTGCCGGTCGTCCTGGCGACGACATTTCTGGTGCTGCTCGTGTCGTTTCGAAGCGTCCTGATCCCGCTGAAGGCGATCCTGCTGAACCTCTTGTCGGTCCTTGCATCGTACGGGTGTCTCGTCTACGTGTTTCAGGATGGCCGCGGCGCGGCATGGATCCATCTCTCCCCTCCGGGAGGGCTGAACTCGTTCATCGTGCTGGTGCTGTTCTCCGTCCTGTTCGGGCTGTCGATGGACTACGAAGTGTTTCTGCTGAGTCGCGTGAGAGCGGCCTACGCCGCCACTGGCGACAATGCGAGAGCCGTGTCCCTCGGCCTGCAACAGACCGCGGGGCCCATCTCGAGCGCGGCTCTCGTGATGGTCTCGATCTTCTCGGCGTTCGGGTTCACGCGCCTCGTGGTGACGCGGGAGCTCGGGCTCGGCCTCGCATTTGCCGTGGCGCTCGACGCGACGCTCGTTCGCCTCGTCCTCGTGCCCGCGTCGATGGCGCTCCTCGGGAGACTCAACTGGTGGTTCCCGCGAGGCGCCCGGCGTCGCACGGCGGAGACTGCCCTCGTATCCCTGTGACAGAATGCGGGCATGCTGCTTCGGCTCGCGCTCGCGTCGCTCGCCGCCGATCTGACGCCGGAAACGGCGGCACGTTTGAAAGTCGCATGGACCTACGAGACGAACGCCACCAAATAAGGCGACGCGCGGATCTCTCAGATGAAAGCGACGCTGCGTCATCTCTCTCCCTCCGTCACGGCAGCTGACGGTCGGATACCGTATCCGACCCCAATACAAACCTGGCGGATCCGGGCATCCAGTCGTTCCTGGCCGACATCTTCTTGTTGAACTACCAGTGGCTGCACACCGCCGTCGTCGCCGCCGCGTTGGGGCGCTGCTCTGATCCAGGTCGTCAATGAGTCGTTCGCACGCCGGTACCTCGCGGGCAGGGATCCGCTGGCGGTGAAAATCACCTTCGGGTTTCCCGATCCGCGCACGACCATGTACGTCGTCGTTGGCGTGGTCGAAGACTTGAAGTATGTGTCGCTCGCGTTGGCCGCGGACCCTGCGTTCTATGTGCCACAGATGCAAGGGGGTTACCTTCGACAGACCGTTGTCTCACGCACGTCGCTCGACAATCCGGCGTCGATCGCGCCGACAGTGCGCGCGGCGGTACAGGCGATGGATCCGCTGCTGCCGATCGAGTTCCGGTTGCTCAGCGACATGGTGTCGTCGTCGTTGAACCGGCAGCGGCTCGGAATGATCCTCATGCTGCTGTTTGCGGGCACGGCGCTGGCGCTCGCGGCGGTCGGCATCTATGGCGTGATCGCCTACACGTGGGCGCAGCGCGCCGGTGAAGTGGCCACGCGGATGGCGCTCGGCGCGACGCGCCGAGACGTCTTCCGGCTGATGATGCGTCAGCCGATGGACGCTCGCCAGCATCGGGACCGCGATGGGATTGATTGCCGCCTGGGCGGCAGGCCGGCTCCTGTCCAGCCGATTGTACGAAGTGCGCGCGTCCGATCCGCTGATTCTGGTCGCGGCAACCGTTCTCGCGCTCGGTATCACGCTGCTGGCGACGGCGTCGGCCGCGCGCCAAGTCTCGCAAGTCGATCCCGCGATCGTCCTGCGTTGACCGGCACCACCACCGTCACGGTGCGTGTCGACGCGTTCTTCGATGCGTCGACGCAGCGAACGGTGATCGTGTAGATCCGTCGTGATCGAAGTCCCAATCGCAGAGAACGGGCGCGACGATGTCGCCGTGAATCCTCAGGCTCTTCTTCAACATGGTCGCGATGATATGACCCGAATGGCCTCGTGCAATCGCCGCCACATCGGCCGCCCATGCATCGGGCCCCGAGGCCCCAAAATCGCGTAACGCTTCGCGACCGCGTCCGGAACGCGTCGTTCCGTCAGCCGATTGCGTGCGCGGGCGGCTGGAACGGATAACCGCTGTCCCTGGCAGCATTTCTCGTCGGCGCGGCATGTGGCATCACGAATGCGAAAGAGATGGCGTTCTCGCCGCAACGCCACTCAAACGCGAGTATCGTGGAGGTCACTAATGCAACGCATCTCGTGGTACCGAGCGCTTGTCATCGCGCTTCTTTCAACATCCATCGCCGCACAGGCGCAGGCGCCGAAGGCATCGGCGCCGCAAGCGAGCGTTCGCGAGCTTGCGACCATTGAAGAGAACGTGATCGGGTTTGTCCGCCTCCCCGGCGGCCGCACACTGATCTACACGACGCTCCCGGCTGCAGTAGACAAAACACGGGTCGAAGACAGCACCACCTTCGCCTACGATGTCGCCACCAGGCGCAGCACGCTTCTGGGGACGAACATGCTTGCAGCGGCCGTGTCGCCGCTGGGCAGCCGGCTTGCCTTCAGCCGATCCTCCGAAGATGGCACGGGACTCTTTACGTGGACGATGCCGATCGATCCACAGACCGGCATCGCGACCGGCCCGGCGCAGCGCGTGAGCCTCCGGTCAACAGACAGGCAGTTCCTGGGCGCGGCGTTCTCGCCCGATGGCAAGACCCTCGCGTTCGACGCTGGCCCTCGCCTGGGCGGCATGCGGGATGTCACTCTTGTTCCGGCGACGGGCGGGGCAGAGCGTGTAGTTGCGAGCTATCCGATGAGGAGAGTGGCGCTTGCCTGGAGCGCCGACGGCAAATCACTCTACGTTCAGACTGGGCTCGACTCCGCCAAGATGGCCATCGACCGCGTAGATGTGCTGAGTGGTCGAATCGAAGCCTTGGTTCCGCGTACGATGGGCACCGGTGCGGGCCTCTCGCCCGACGGGCGCGTGGCAATCTCCGATCGGGATCCAGACCGGTTCTTCTACCGGACAGACTCCGGTATCGAAGGAGAGATCTCGGTCGCTCTCCCGCCGCTTGACAGTGGCTACGGGTACGACATGGGCCTTGATGCGAGGCTGCGATACACCTGGGTAACTCGAGTTCACAATCAGGTCGTGCGCCTCCTCGACCTGACCACGGGCCAGGCGCGCGAACTGTTGCCGGGGAATGTGCAGACCAGCACCCCGGCGTGGTCGCCAGACGGGCGACGGCTTGCGGTGCTGAGCGGCAACCGTTCGCACTACGACATCACCGTGGTGAGCGCGGATGGCTCGTCGCCGCGCCGCTACCCGATGCCGATGCATCTGGAAGGTTGGGAAGGCCCGGGCGTCTGGGAAATGCCGTGGTCGCCCGATGGACGGTTTCTGGCGTTTCGCACCAAAGCAGAAAGTAAAGACCGGCAGAAAGTCGGATGGGGCGCTGATGACCGTAACCAAATCGCGGTCCTCGACGTCGACTCGGGCCGGACACGTGTGCTGAGCACGGCATCCGCGCCCATCGCCTACGGCAGGTTCGTGTGGCGATCGGACGGAAAGGCGATTCGAGTGATGAAGCGGGCCGACGCTCCCAGTGGGTCAGCGCCATCCCGATACAGCGTCGCCGAGATCCCGTTGGACGGGCCGGAAAGACAAGTCCGCGACATCTCGGCCGAATTCCCTACTGCGACACCCCCCTTTCTTTTCAGTTCGGATCGCGCGGTCATCGTGACCGTGACCGCTGACAGGAAGACTGAACGATTCTTCGTTCCGATCGACGGTGGCGCAGCGCGGCGGCTGCCGGATCCCGGCGGCGAGCCCGAGTTTCGAGTAGGTGGACCGGGCTTGGCGGCTGGGACCCAGCTGTTTCTCGGACTGGTCGATGCCAAGGGTGAGAACCGTGGCGTCACGATCCTGTCGACCGTGGGCGATCCCACGCGCACGCTGCGCGTTCCATTCCATGGTCAAAACCGTGTGTTCCACCCGGATGGCAAGCAGGTCATCGCGGTAGGCAAAGCAGCCGGCGACTCCGTGTCGAAGATTTTTCTCGTGCCGTTCGATGGCAGCCCGACGCGAGTCGTCGGCGAGATTCCTCGTGGCACGGGAGGGCTTCTGGCACCCTCTCCCGACGGCAAGCTGCTCGCGTTCACCTCCGATGGCATCCCTACGTCGAAGATTCACGAGATCGACTTCAGCCCGGCCCTTGAAGCGATCCTGAAACGGTAACGGCGAGTGTCCACGTTGATGTCACGCCGCCTCCTGATCGTCGACGACGACCCGACCATCCGCACCTCGCTCGCGGAGGCGCTCGCGGACAACGGGACGACGGAGGTGCGCGTGGCGGAGGGACCGCATCGGGCACTCGCGATGGTGAGTGACGCGGCGCCCGATGTCGTGCTGTCCGATGTGCGGATGCCGGAGATGGACGGCATCGCGTTTCTCAAGGTGTTGCGCGAACGGGCGCCATCAGTGGACGTCATCCTCATGACCGCCTACGACGACATGCCGACCGTCGTCTCGGCGATGCGGGCGGGCGCCGTCGAGTTCCTGGTCAAGCCGCTCGATTTGCACCACGTGCGGCGCGTGCTCGACGCAACGTTCGAGGATCGCAGGTCCCGCGCGCGTACGCCCTGCGCGCCCGTCGCGGACGTTTCGCTCGGCGATCTCACCGGTCGCGACCCGCGAATGATTGCGGTCTACAAATTGATCGGGCAGGCGGCGATGACGCGCGCGACGGTGCTGATCCGCGGCGAGAGCGGCACCGGCAAGGAGCTCGTCGCGCGAGCGATTCACTCGAACTCGGCCGCGGCGCGCGAGCCGTTCGTGCCCGTCAACTGCGCGGCTCTGCCAACGCCGCTCCTCGAATCCGAGCTCTTCGGCCACACGCGCGGCGCGTTCACCGGCGCGGTCAACGCGCGAAAGGGCCGCTTCGCGGTCGCAGGCCGCGGAACGATTTTTCTCGACGAGATCGGCGACACGGCCGCGAAGTTCCAGACCAAGCTGCTGCGCGTCATCCAGGACCGCGAGTTCGAACCGCTCGGCGCCGAGAAACCGGAGCGCACCGAGGCGCGCGTCGTGGCCGCCACGCATCGCGATCTCGAGCAAATGATTGAGGACGGCACCTTCCGCGAAGATCTGTACTATCGCCTGCGCGTCGTAGAGATCGTGCTGCCGCCGCTGCGCGAGCGTCGCGGGGACATCCCGCTGCTCGCCACGGAACTGATCCGTCGTATCGGCCTCGCGTCGTCGGCAGCAACCGTTGTCCTGTCGAGCGACGCCCTCGCGCGGCTGATGGAGCACGACTGGCCGGGCAATGTCCGCGAGCTCGAGAACTGCCTGGCGCGCGCGTCCATCGTCGCATCGGGCGGCGTCATTCGGCCCGAGCACATTTCCATCGCGTCGCCGCGCGACGCGGCAGCGCCGTCCATCGCGTCGCTCAACGAGGTCGAGAAGGAACATGTGCGGCGGACACTCGCCGCGACGGGCGGTCACAAGGCACGCACCGCCGAGATCCTCGGCGTGTCGCGCCCGCGGCTCAATCGCCTGCTCGAGAAATACGGCCTCGAATGATCCAAGTCAACCGGCTCACGGGACTGACGACGTCATTCCGCGCGCGCTTCCTGCTCGTCGTCGTCGGCGCGGCGGTCGTGCCGCTGGCGCTCATCGGGGCGTGGCTGACGCGATCCGTCGTGCGCGCAGGTGAAGACCTGCTGCGGTCGGAGCTGGACCAATCGCTCGACAAAATCTCTGCTCATGTCGTCGAGCGATGGACTTACCGGCGCGGCGACCTCGAGCTCCTGGCCAGGAACGAGGCGGCGCCACGCGTGCTCGGCGCCGACGGTTCCGGGGCGATGACGTCTGACGATTCCGAGTACCTCGCGCAACTCTTCGCCAGCGTGTCGAAGAGCATTCCTGCCTTCGAGTATCGCGACGCGAAGGGTGGACTGCGCTGGGCATCGCCCGCGGCGGTCGTGGAGGCGGCCGACACGCGCGGGCAGAGCGACCCGTTGTCGGCCGATCGCCGCAGCCAGGACGTCGCCTCGTCTACCGATCCCGCTATGACGGTTCGGCTCGCCCTCGACTCGGCACCCCGGGGCGCTCGCGCCGGTGAGCTGATCGCGCAGGTCTCGCTGGCGGCGCTGATGCCGATCGACTCCGCCGTTCGATTACCGAATGGCGCAAGGCTGCAATGGGTGCAGCGCGCCACGGGCTTGTCTCTGCTGCCGACATTCGCACCGGCCGCGGCGCTCCAACGGGATCGCTTCACGACGACGAATGGCGACTGGCTCGCGGTCCGTCGCGCGCTCTCCGATCCGGAGATCGATCTGATCCTCGCGGCGCCGCTTGCAGCGTACGTCCAGCCGTTCGAGCGCGTGGCACGTACGGGCGCGGTCACACTGGCGCTCGTGTCGCTGCTGGCTCTCGTTGTCAGCGCGGTGCTCACGACGCGCCTCACCTCGTCGCTCGAACGGCTCGCGGTCGCGGCCGATGCCGTGGCGGGCGGCGATCTCGCTCATCGCGTGGACGGGCACGGCGCCGCCGAGACCGAGAAAGTCGCCGCCGCCTTCAACAGCATGACCGAGAGCCTGCGGCGGACGCTCGCCGAGCTGTCGAAGCGGCAGGCGCTCGCGGCGGCCGGCGAGTTCGCGGCGTCGCTCTCCCATGAAGTGCGCAACGGACTCACGGCCGTGCGCGTCGATCTGCAGCGCGCCGAAGAGAAGACCGCCGACGGCGCGCCGGGGAGACCGCTGATTACGCGTGCGCTGGAGAATGTGAAGCGGCTCGACGGAACGGTGACCGCTTCCCTCCGCGTCGCCCGAAGCGGCCGCGATCCGCGCCGGCGTCTCGACATGGGTCCGGTCGTCGCCGCCGCTGCTCAGAGCGCGGAAAGCACATTCGCGGAGCATGGAGCGACGCTCGATCGCGCGAGCGAGTCCGCCTCACCGGCCTGGGTGCTGGGCGATGCGATCGCACTCGAGCAACTACTGCTCAACCTGCTGCTCAACTCGGCCCAGGCGCTGGCGCCCGGCGGCCGTGCGAGCGTCGAAGTCGACATCGACGGCGCCGACATTCGCATCGTCGTGCACGACACGGGACGCGGGATCTCACCGGAGGATCTCGAGCACGTTCTCGATCCGTTCTTCTCCACCAAGACCGACGGCACGGGCCTCGGTCTGCCAATCGCCCGCCAGATCGCCCGCGCGCACGGAGGCTCACTCAAGATCGAAAGCACGCCCGGAGACGGCACGCGTGTCGAGGTGCGCCTGCCGCTGGCGGCGGCCCCGGCAGCGTCGTAACGGGTCGCCACGACGCCTTCGGCGTTCTCGTTCCTCTCAGTTTTCGTCGCGCGATCCTTCGAACCGTGTCAACGCGAGGCATTCGGCGGCAAGCACCTCGGCGCTGAGTCGCACGGCGACCGGCCTGGCCGTCGCGAGTCCTGCAATACGTTCCGCCGGAGCGAAGATGATCAGCTTCGGCGGATCGAGCTCGTGTCCCACGGGCTCCGGCCGCAGGCCGTCGGCCATCAACGCTCGCGCGTCCTCGCCCGAGATCACGCAGGCCGCGCTGGCATTCGCCAGCACGCGCCGCAGCCGGAACCACACGCCGTGCGCGTGCCGGCGTTGCCGGTACTCCCACGACCGCACGAGGGTCCGGCGGCGGTGCTGACGAAGCCGGTACTCGAGCGACGGCATCACGATCCTTGCCCCTCGCCGGCTTCGAGCCGCCGAAACAGGGCCGCGACATCGGCCCGCCTCGGGCGAGGATCCGGCATGCCGGCCCTGGGATCCATGAGCGAGAGGACCGTCAGGTTCGAACGAACCGCGTGACGAAGCTCGGGCCTCAGGCGACGATAAGCCGCGTCGAACTGCTCGAGGTCGTCGCGGCTCACTGCGTCGAGCAGGCCCAGCGCCACCAGCAGGTCCCGTTCTCCCTTCTCGCCGGTGCGCTCGGTGACCAGTTTTTCGAGGAGCAGCCCCGCCGGGTGGGGCAGGCGAACGCGCACTCCCTCGATCTCCGTCGAGGCCCCAGGACACACGAGCGACAGCGCCCCGAACACCATCATGGGGAGCCGATCGTCCTCGAACACGTAGGCGTCGGCCGGATCCTGCGCCGGGTCCATGCCGACGAAATTGACCTCCAGCAAATGAGGCGAGTGCGGCGTCCAGACGGACGGCTCGTCGGCTGACGGAGTGAACTCCACGAGCTCGCTGATCCGTTCCTTTACGTCAGCGTGACGATGGACGGGCACGCCGATATCCAGATCGAGAGAGACCACAAGCGTCGCGGCGGCTCCGGGTTGCAGAAGGTTCGGGACCTCGGAGCCTATGATCAGGATGTCCGGCAGCTCGACGATCGGCCGGGCGGCGCGGATCGTCGCCACGAGGCGGTCGCGGAACGCCATCTACGGGAGTATAGGAACCCGAGTCCTCTCGGTCCAGCCTCGATCGTTCACTTGACAGACTATTTCGCGCTCGACCGGCTCACTAGCAAGCCGCTGCTCCCCGTTCAAGAAAAAGCGGAGCCGGCGTCGATATCGAGGCCGAATCAGCCTCGCCCACAACCGATTCCCACCAGCGGCGTCTTCACGGAACAGCGGTTCGTGCCGCGACCTAGTGTCCCGTCACCGTGGTTCGCGACATGATTCCCGGGCGGGGCATCCCGCCTCGCTGCGTTGCTCCTCCCTCAGATACTCCCGGTATCCTCGGTCGTCGCGCCTTGCGATCCGGGCGCCGCGCTCCGGGACGTATGCCACGATCCACGGTGACGGGACACTAGCTGGTGCGATGAGGAGTTTCGGAAGCTTCGGTACGACGGCCTCTTCACGCCGCCCAGCCTGGGCGGCACGCTCGTGTTTCCGGGCAACGTCGGTGGAGCCAATTGGGGAAGCGGCGCGTATGACTCTGCGCGCGGACTCTTGTTGCCCTTCTCCGCGCATTCCGTGCCGGGCACGTACGTCTGGCAGGGCAAACGCTACGCGTCGTGTCCGCCGGGGGACATGGCAAAGTGGACGGCAGCAAGCTGGGTGGCGCCATGATTGCCTTCGCCGTCGAGTGACGTCGACTCCTTGCAATACTGCGAGATCCTGCTCGAGGTGAACGCTTACTGCTAAGCGTCGTCCTGGACGACTGAGTCCCCCGATTCCCGGTGTGCAATCCGGGACACCGCCGGTTGGCTACTTGCGTCACAGTCCGTGCGGGGGCCGGACCATGTTCAAATTGATCACCACAATGAGGCGCGGATCGGCGTCGAGTCTTGCCGAGGCGTGGGCTCGTTACTCGACGGTTGAGGCAGCTCGCCTGGGTACGGCCACGCTGCTCCGCGACGATCGCATCCTGCGCATCATGATCGTCCGCAACGAGATTCCGCCGGCCTTCGTCGAATGGGCGGAACGGTGATGTCTACTCACTCCCAAGACACCTCGGCGATGCTTCAACAGGCGGCACGCACCGGTTTGCCGGTGCTGATCCCTGGCGCCTTCGAAAAGCGCGTGGTCGATGCGAACGCTCGAACCGCCACCGCCGCAGCCGAGGCGGCGACGCCTCACGTTCGTGTGGCCGGCTACGATCGCGGACGACTCGAACGCGAGCGCGAGGGAGGCGGCGCGCCGAGCGAACGGACCGGCAGACGACACGCGACGATCCTCGCGAGGGTCTGGCACTGCGTGCTCCATCCGACGGACCTTCCGAGTATCTGGCGCCGGCCGTTGCCGTCTCGAGCATGAAGCACACGATTTACGAAGATCCGGTCACGCACAAGTTCGCGATCATCAGGCTGCCCGCGAAGTTCGCGAACGGAGACAAGCTGCCGATCCCGCTGTACACGCGATGGCTCGACACGCGCGCCGAAGCGGTTGCCGCACTGCCCGACTTGTTGAACGAGGACGAATGATCGGTTCAGGACGCCCTGCCGAGACCGATCCGCACATGGTGCGTCAGGCCGTCGTCGACGAGAGGAATCGCCGCGGCGTCGGCAACCACATCGTCGAGTGAGGCTGTCCCGACGCCTCGAGATTGCCGCTGAGGGTTCGACACCGAAATCAAGTACCGTGTGCGGCCGACACGCCACGCAATCTCGTACTCGGGCCATGACGCTGGGATGCAGGGATCGACGCTGAACGTCTCGCCGCGTCGCCGCAGGCCCAGCATGCTCTCGAGGCCCGCGCGATACATCCAGGCCGCCGATCCGGTATACCAGCTCCACCCGCCTCGCCCGGCGTGCGGCGCTCGGGCATACACGTCGCCGGCGACGACATACGGCTCCGCTTTGTAGCGCTCCACATCCGCAGCGGTCCGCGTGTGGTTGATCGGATTGAGCATGTGAAACAGCTCGGCGACTTCGTCGCCGCAGCCCAGGCGCGCGAGCGCCATGACGATCCAGACGGCGGCGTGCGTGTATTGCCCGCCGTTTTCGCGGACCCCCGGCGGGTACGCCTTGATGTACCCGGGATCCTGCGACGAGCGATCGAACGGGGGATCGAGCAGCAGGAGGAGCTGCGATCCCCGCGCGACGAGTGACGTGCGAACCGCGTCCATCGCGCGCTCGGCAAAACGCTGCGGGACCGCGCCCGAGAGCACGGCCCACGATTGCGCGATCGAATCGATCTTGCACTCGTCGTTGTGCGCCGAACCGAGGGCTGTGCCGTCATCGTAGTACCCGCGGCGATACCACTCGCCATCCCACGTCCGCCCGAGCTGTGTGGCGAGGCGGCGCGCTTCGTCTCGATAGCGCGTTGCGCGCGCGCAGTCTTTCCGCGCCTGACACACATCGGCGAAGTCCATCAGCACGACGTGCAGGAAGAAGCCGAGCCATGTGCTTTCGCCGCGTCCCGCCCGGCCCACGCGGTTCATCCCGTCATTCCAATCGCCCGTGCCGAAGAGCGGAAGACCGTGTGCGCCGGCGGTCATGCCCCGGTCGATCGCGCGTACGCAATGCTCGAACAGCGTGCCGTCCTCGGCGGACACGCTGGGCAACCCGTACGCTTCGTGCTCGTCACCTGCGAGCAGCGGCGCCTTCAAGAACGGGACGCGTTCGTCCAGGACGCCGGCGTCGCCCGTGGTGCGCACGTACTCGGCGACGACGTGCGGCAGCCAGAGCAGATCGTCGGAACAGCGCGTGCGGAGGCCCCGGCCAGTCGGCTCGTGCCACCAGTGCTGCACGTCGCCTTCGGTAAACTGCCGCGTCGCTGCGCGAATCAGGTGCTCGCGCGCCAGGTCCGGGCGCGCGAGGGACATGGCCATCACATCCTGCAGCTGATCCCGGAAGCCGAACGCACCGCCCGGCTGGTAATAGCCGCCCTTCGTCCACAGCCGACAGCTGATCGCCTGGTACAGCAGCCAGCGGTTCAACAATGCATCGAATGAATCGTCGGGTGTGCGCACCTGGACCGTGTCCAGCGTGTCGTTCCACGAGGCCTGAACACGGGCGAGGGCCGCGACCGCCGCATCGACCTGACCGTGACGGGCTATCAGCTGGCGCGCGTGATCGCGATCGGTGCCCTCGCCCAGCAGGAACAGCAGCTGACGGCGTTCGCCCGCCTGCAACACGCATCGGAGCTGAAGCGCCGCGCACGGATCGAGCGCCGCGCCGATCTGACCGGCGAGCACCGCATGGTTCATCGCGGCCGGATCCGACACATCGCCGTTGCGGCCGATGAACGACCGGCGATCGGCCGTAAAGGAGCGCGGCAACTCAGACGAGTACGAGAACGCGACGCGCCGAGCGAAGTCCTGGTTATAGGCGTTCGTCGCGAAGATCGCGCCACTCGGCCGGTCGACTTCGGTGACAACCTGCAGATGCTCGCCATCGCGCGGCGGCCCGAGCGTCCACTCGTTGTAGGCGAAGACGCTCAGCGCCCGCTCCGCAGGGCCGTCGTTGGTGAGCGTGAGCAGGGCGAACTTCACCGGATCGTCGGCATCGACGAAGGTATCCAGTTCGTGACCGATGCCGTGCGTCGTGCGGAAGAAACGCGTCACCCCGGCCGTATGGCGCACCGCGCATGGGCCGCTCGACACGTCGCGGGCGATGGGTCCGGGCGTCGGCGACCAGCTTTCGCCGGTCTCGTCATCGCGAACGAAGAGCGCCTCGCCGGTCGGATCGCCAACCGGGTCGTTGGCAAACGGCGTCAGGCGATTCTCGCGGCTGTTGCCGGACCATGTGTGCGCCGAACCGGACGCCGTGACGATGGTCCCGAAGCGTGCGTTCGCGATGACGTTCACCCACGGCATCGGCGTTTCCTCGGCGCCCTCGAGAGCGATCGCATACGTCCGTCCGTCATCCGTGAAGCCTCCGAGTCCGTTGCTCAGCGTCACGAACGGAGCGGCACGGTCCGTTGTTGGGGGCTCGCCGCGTGGCGCCGATGTCGGCACGAACGGGGTCGGAAGCCGTTGGACCACATCGGGCCGATCGAGCTGCGTTCGAAGATCGCCGGCGTCGCCGCGAAGCACCGCGCGCGCCACGGCTTCGAGCAGGGTGCGCTCCGCGAGGCCCATTCGGTCGGCGCGGAGCAGGTACGCGCCGCCGGGCCGATGTTGCCAGGTGCTCCACGGGCCGTCCTCGAGGACGGACGTGAGCTGCGCCTGCATTTCGTCCAGATAGCTCACCGGGTGCTCGTTGAGGATCACGACGTCGGCGCTCAAGCCTTTGAGCCGCCAGTACTCCTGCGCCTGGAGCACCTGGCGCACCAGCGGGACATCGTCGTCGCCGACCACGCGGACGAGGAGGATCGGAAGGTCGCCGGAGATCGAGTGCGGCCACAGTCCGGACTGGCCGAGCTCGTTCGCGGCGATCGTGCCGGCGCTCGTTTGGAGCGCGCCGTCGGTGCCGAGCACCCGCGACGCCAGACGCTCGAACAGGACGGCCTCGTCTGCTGAGATGCCCAGATGACGAAGACCGCTCTCGGCATGCGTCCTTGCCAGGGCGAACGACCGTGCGGTGGCGCCTGGCTCGTGGTACTTCCGCGCGAGTGCCTCGGCCGTCGCGCGATCCGAGGCCATGCCGGTCGCAAAACAGAGCCGCACGATGGCGCCCGGCGGAACGCGGATCCGTTGCCGGAGGCTCACGATCGGATCGAGCACCACACCGGTCGTGCCGGAGAGTGGCCGTCCATCGAGCGCCTGTGGACGTGCAGCGTTTCGGCCGCGGCCGAGAAAGCGGGCGCGATCGGTTTCCCATTCGACAGGCCCTTGCGGACGGCCTTCCAGGGCCAGGGCGTGGAACGCCCATGCGCCGACCTGGTCAGGATCGCGCGGCCGTCGATGGCACAGCAACGCGGCGCTGTCGGGCAGATACTCGGTTTCGATGAAGAGTTTGCCGAATGCCGGATGGGCGAGATCGTTCGTTGCGGACGTGAGGACGATCTCCGCGTAGCTCGTCACATCGAGCTCGCGGATGCGCGCACCGTGATTGCGGACCGTAATCCGCCGCACCTCGACGTCGTCCTCGGTCGAGACCGCGATGTCGAGCTGTGTGGACACCTCGTCGTCTCGCCGCCGAATGCTCGCCCGGTCGGCCGAAAACGTGACCGCGTACTCGTCGGGTTCGCGACGCGTCGGCTGATAGGCGGCCGACCATACGGCGCCGTTGCGCACGTCGCGCAGGTAGACGAACTGGCCGTCGGCGTCGCGCGTCGCGTCGCGACGCCACCTGGTCACGGGAAGTCCGCGCCAGACGCTCGCGCCGCCGCCGGCATTCGTCACCGAGGTGACGTAGTTGCCGTTCGACAGGAACTGCGTATGCGGGAACCGCGTGTGGGCCGAGCGGTAGCGGCGCACTGGGCTCGACGCCACCGGCGCGGCGACGCGCATCTCGTCCAGCGGCCGCGGTTCGATGGTCGCCACGTCGCGCGGGACGCGTTCCTGGAGTAGCAATTCCGTCGCCTGGACTCTGGGCTCCGCGTGAAAGCGCTCGACCATCCGATCGCCCAGCAGCGCATTGGTCAGGGCGACGAGCGTCATGCCCTCGTGATGGGCGAAATACGTCGGCACGACGAAGCCTCTTGCTGGTTCGTCCTCCTCTTCATCGTCGTGAGCGACGGCTTCCGGTCCGCGATGCGTGTAATCGATCGCGTCAAAGAACCCGTACTCGCCCTCGAGTCCAGTAGCGGCGAGACGTCGCAGGTTCGCCGTGCTCGCCACGGGATCGACCATGACCGCCAAGGCGGTCGCATATGGGGCCACGACGACTTCATCGCCCAAGCCCCGTTTCAAACCGAGTCCGGGGATCCCGAACGCCTTGTACTGATAGGTGCCGTGCCGATCGACGAGGTTGTACGCGCACTCCGAGATTCCCCATGGCACGCCGCGCGCGGCGGCGTAGTCCATCTGTCGACGGACCACGAGGCGACAGGATTCATCGAGCAGCGTGTTGGGGTACGTCCGCATGACCAGCAGCGGCATCAAGTACTCGAACAGCGTCGCGCTCCACGACAGCAGGACCGGCGCGCCGCGCACGCTCGTGATCGAGCGCCCGAGGTGGAACCAGTGCATCTCCCTCGCGTCGCCCTTGGCGATGGCGATGAAGCTGGCCAGCCGCGCTTCGGACGCGAGCAGGTCGTAGTACGAGGCGTCGAGCCGGCCGGCGCCGTCGGCATCGGCCAGGCGGTACCCGATCGCGAACAGTTGGCGCTTCGGATCGAGCAGGAATCTGAAGTTCATCGCGTCGAACAGCATTGTCGCGCGCGCCGCGAGCGCGGGCGCGATCTCCCGGAGCCCGACCGACAGCGTCACGAGCGCCGCGGCCAGATTGCCGCTATCGACCGTCGATACATAGGCCGGCGGCAGCGGCGCCAGCGTCCGCGTGTCGTACCAGTTGAGCAGGTGGCCCTCGAACCGTTCGAGCCGTTCGACTGTGGTGAGCGTCTCGCCGACCCTGCGGACGAGCTCCGCGCTGTCGATGAATTCCAGATCGTGCGCCGCGAGCGTGGATAAGAGACCAAGGCCGATGTTGGTCGGCGACGTTCGATGCGCGACGATTCGTTCAGCGCCGATCTGAATGTTGTCCGGCGGAAGGAAATGATCCTCGGCGCCCACGAACGCGTCGAAGTAGGCCCAAGTCTTCCGCGCGATCTCATGGAGGTAGGCCCGGTCGGCGGCCGACAGCGCCGCCCGGCGTCTCGGCATCGGCCGGCTGAGGGCATACGCGACCCATGGAGCGCCGGCCCAGAGGGCCAGGATCGGCGCGGCGATTGCCACCGCCGCCGGACGCATGGCCGCGACGACGGCGAGGCTCGCCAGGGCCAGCAGGGGACTCGCCCTCATGCCGCTGACAAACGCGCGCAGACGCACCCGGCCGCCGCGCGCCGCGCTCGCCGCCGTCGTTTCCCACTCCAGGAGGCCGCGATGCGTGACGCCGAGACGGACGAGGGTGATGCCAATCGCGTGCAGCCGCTCGCTCGCCTCGTTGGCCATGAAGGCGAGCTGCAGTCCGAAGCGCGCCGCGTCCGTTTTCAGATCCTCGACCATCGTGCGCAGGAAAACGTCAGGTGACTGTCCGGGCCGGGGACCGCGCACCAGTCCGACGAAGCGGGAAAGGCACGGAATCATGAGCCCCGCCAGAGCGACGGCCGTCCACGCAAGAGGAGCGCCCGGCAGCATCGCCCAGCCGAGTACGAGGAGGAGCACCGTCGCAGGTGGCAGCAGGCTGCGTCGCAGGTTGTCGAGGATCTTCCATCGAGCGACGAGCGGCAGACGGTTGCGTGTGGCGCCGGTCCGCGATGGCACGAATGGAAACAGCCACCGCAGGATCTGCCAGTCGCCGCGAACCCAGCGGTGCTGGCGGCGCGCGTGCGCGAGGACGCTGGAGGGATAGTCGTCCACGACCTCGATGTCGGTCACCAGCGCCGTACGCGCGTACAGTCCCTCGAACAGATCGTGCGACAGCAGGGCGTTCTCCGGCACGCGGCCCTCGAGCGCCGCGGCGAAGGCATCGACGTCGTACAGGCCCTTGCCGGTGAAAATCCCCTCGTGGAAAAGATCCTGGTACACGTCCGAAACGGCGGTCGTGTACGGATCGACGCCGGTGTGGCCGGCGTACGTCCGCGCGAACAGCGATCCGGCCGCGCTGGCCATCGTCACGCTGACGCGCGGCTGGAGGATTCCGTACCCGGCAGTTACGCGCCCGAGGCCGCGGTCGAACTGCGGCTGATTCAACGGGTGCGCAATGATGCCGACGAGGCGGCTGGCGGCATCGCGCGGCAGACGTGTGTCGGAGTCCAGCGTGATGCAGTAGCGGATCGATGGCAGCACGTCCAGGTCCCCGACCTGCGTTGAGAAGCTCGTGTCCGTCGCGCCGCGCAGCAGGCGATTGAACTCTTCGATCTTTCCGCGCTTCCGCTCCCAGCCGATCCACGCGCGCTCGCCCACGTTCCACTGCCGGTCGCGATGAAAGAGGAAGAAGCGATTCGCGTGGTCCGCACCGAACTTGAGATTGAGCGCGTCGACGCCGGCGCGCGCTCTTTCGAGAATGGCCGGATCTGTTGGCGCGTCGAACGTCGTGGTGTCCGCGAAATCGCTCAGAATCGCGAAATGGATCGATGGATCGAGGTTTCCCAGCGCGAGCACCTCGACGTGTTCGAGCAGCGCATCGACGCCGGCCGCGCCGGTCAGCATCGTGGGGACGATGACCATGGTCCGCGCGCTGCCCGGAACGCCTTTGGAGAAGTCGAGGCGGGGCAGCCGTTTGGGACCAACGACGCGGACAACCATTTGTTGGACGCAGGCGATGGCCAGATCGCTTGCAGGCAGGAGCACGAGCAACGCGATTGCGAACCGGACCCCCGGCGTGGCGCCCGCGTGCCGCGCATAAACCACGGCGGCGGCTGCCAGGAATCCGGTCGCGACCGCAATCGCGCCGAGGTACAGGCCTGACGCATGGCGCGTCAAAAACCGCCGGGCGCGCACCGGCATGCTGGGGCGAAAGGCGAGGTCCGCTTCGAGATCGCCGCGGCCGCGATCGACGAGGTGGTAGCCCACGTGAGCGGTACGATCGGCCGTCGAGCCGTTGGCCGCCGCCTCCCGGGCGCTCTCGATCGCTTTGAGTGCGACGCGCACCTGACCTTCACCGCTCGGCATGGCCAGCTCTTCGACCGCCTGCCGCTGCGCGTCACGGCTCAGAAAGTCCATGCGTCCGTACGCGCCTGCCGGATCGCGTTGCAGCACGCGTTCGACGAGGCTGACCGACTCGACGTACTCCTGCCAGTCCAGCGTCGCGCACAGGCGCAGGCTCGTTACGGCGTTCGCCATCGAGACCTGCGCCACGCCCTGACGCTGGTGCTCGCCGCGAATCGCCTCCTCGGCCGTCGTGTGCCGCGACGTGAGATCGTCGTCCACAGCCACGCGGATCGCCGACAGCCGAAGCCCGTACTCGCGGACGCGATGGAGGAGCTGAACGACGAAGGCCGGGTCGTTGCCAGCAGGCAGCGCTCCAACGCCGCCCTCGTCCGCTCTCGACACGTACCGGTCGGCGGCACGGCGGGCGGCGCGCGCCGACACGAGCTCTTCGGCGAGCCTGCGCAGATTTTCGATGAGCGCCAGCTTCAACATGCTGGGCCACGCCCACAGCTCGCCGATCGTGAGCGGCGCCACGCGCTGGTAGCTGTTCAGGAACTGGATCAGTTGCTGGCGATCGAGGCGGCTGTCGCTGTGGCGGATCAGCTCGATCGCGATCGCGTAAACGCGCGCATGCCCCGCGTGCTCACGAGCGGCCAGCGTCGGCAGCGTGCGCGAGTAGCCGCGCGGCAGATTCCGTCGGATATCGGAAATCTCGGCTGTGACCAGGTGGAAATTGTCGAGGAGCCAGTCCGCCGCCGACACGACGAACTGGCCGGTGCGGACATCGTCGGCCAACGTGCGATAGGCGGCGCGCAGTACGCGGACATTGTTCTCGAATCGCAGAAACGTGTCGCGCGGGCGGTGGCGTGGATTGGGATCGACCGTCAGGCTGGCGGCGAGCGCGAGCGCACGCTCTTCGAGCCGCTCGATACTGAGCAGCTCGTCGCGCAGAGGCTTTTCAGCCGCCCCTGACCGAGGCCGGTGCCGCCATGGGGTCAACCACCTCACGAGGCGAGCAGCCTGTACGCGGGAGCTGCGTGGAGCGTCACCGTGGTTGAGGAAAGCTCGATACTCGACATTCAGTCCCTCCGCGATCGGCTTTGGTGAGGGCTGAAGGCCGGAATGGCCGCAGGCTCAGGAAAAGCTCAGAAAATCAACGTCAGGGTGCCTGCCGCGCGAAGGCGGATGCGTGTTCCAGCTCGGCGATCCGTTTGAGCGCCCTGACTTTGAGCGCCGCGGCGTCTCGCGCGATCGTGCCCTCGCCGGCGAGCCCCGCGCGGGGGCGTCGCCGGTCCAACGCGTCGATCAATTCGCGCAATGTCCGGATGCCGGCCGAGTGATCCACGAGCCCTCGATGAACGTGCTTTGGTGAGGGCGAGAGGCCGGAATGGCCGCAGGGCTCAGGAAAGCGGTATGAGGTATTAATTATACGCCAATAGCCACGAAGACGCGCGGGCGTCTTGACATCCCCACGATCGCTGCGATACTCCTTTGTTGTGGCCAAAGGAAGCACGCCAGCCAAAACCGACGTCTTGCAGGGCACCCTTGACCTGATGGTCTTGAAGACCCTCGAAAGCATGGGACCGCTGCACGGCTATGGGATCGCGCGCCGCATCGAACAGATCAGCGATGCCGTGTTGAAACTGAACGAGGGAACGGTTTACGCATCGTTGATGCGTCTTCAGCACCAGCGCTGGATTTCGGCGAGCTGGGGCAACTCCGAAAACAATCGACGAGCGAAGTTTTACACGATCACCCGGCAGGGTCGCGGGCAGTTGACGGCCGAAACCGAGAACTGGAAGCGTATCGCGGGCGTCATCGGCCGTCTGCTGCGGACCGCGGTCGAGCCCTGAGATGTGGACGCGATTCCTTGCGCTCGTGTCGCGGCTCCGGTTCGTGGCAGCCCGCCGCCGCATGAGCGACGAGGCCGCGGACGAATTGAATGCACACATCGAGCTGCTGACCGCGCGGTACGTCCGCTCGGGCATGGCGCCGGACGAGGCGCGACTCGCGGCCAGGCGGCAGGTTGGGAATGTGGTGATGGTCCGTGAGGAGATCTACCACATGAACAGCGTCGGATGGCTCGAAGTGCTGACGCAGGACGTTCGCTACGCCTTCCGGACCTTCGCGAGGAATCCGGGATTTGCGTCAGTCGTCATCCTGACGCTGGCGCTCGGGATCGGCGCGAACACCGCGATCTTCAGCGTCGTCTATTCCGTTCTCCTCAAACCGCTTCCGTACGCCCGACCCGAGCAAATCTACAGCGTCGAAGTGGTGATCCCTGAACGGCGAGACCAGATTCCCAGTCTGCCGGTGACGGTGCAGGCCTACCTCGAGTGGCGCAAAGCGCATACCGAGTTTGCCGCGATGAGCGCGTTGCGGCCGTGGGAATGCAACGTAACGGGCGACGGCGAGCCGGAGCGCATTGGGGGCGCGCGAGTCTCGGCCACCTTCTTCTCGTTTCTGGGCGTGCCTGTCGCGCGCGGCCGCGGGTTTTCGGCCGAGGAGGAACAGCCGGGAAAAGAACGAGTCGTTGTGATCAGCGACGCGTTGTGGCGCAGACGCTACGGTTCGGACGCGGCAGTAATCGGTAAGACGATCGTGATCAATGGGGAGAGCCATCTCGTCGTCGGCATCGCTCCAGCGTCGCTGATGGTTCCCACCGGAGCGCAGCTGCATCCGCTTCTTCCGTTCGCTCCCCGAATCGACATCTGGAAACCGATCGCGCCGGCGGTGAGAGAGCTCAAGAATGAGAGTTGGGACCACGCGGTGCTGGTTCGGCTGCGCTCAGGTGGCAGCGCGGAACATGGACGGCACGAGCTCGAGGCGGTCCTGAACGGGATGTTCCGTGTACAGAGGCCGGGGATCAAGACGCAGGCGGTAATCCAGCTCGTGCCGGTCCGCGAGATTTACGCGGGGAAGATCAGGCTCCGCCTGCTGCTGATTCTCGCGGCCTCCGTGCTGCTCCTGTTGACGGCATGCGCGAGCATCGCGAACCTGTTGCTGGCCCGAGCGGCAAGTCGAGCCAACGAATTCGCCACGCGGATCGCGCTCGGCGCCGGGCAAGCGCGGGTCCTGGGCCAGACGCTCACAGAAACCATCGTGCTTGCGATCGTTGGAGGAGCGATTGCCGTTGGTCTCGCTAAATATGGCGCCTTGGCGCTGGCTTCGTACGGTCCTGATGACGTGCGCCTGCTGGCCGACACACGTCTGAATCTGCCGCTGCTCGTGTTTGCGATGACGATGAGTGTGATGACCGGACTCGTGTGTGGTGTCGCTCCGGCCTGGCAGGCGTGCCGGAAAGACGCTGCCGCGGAACTCAACGCAGGCGCGAGAACCTCTCTTGGCGGCGGTCCGGCGGCGCGCTCCAGGCAGTTTCTGGTCGGAGTCGAGATGGCGCTCGCAACGGCGCTGTTGGCCTCGGCGGGACTACTGCTTCACAGCTTCGTCAACGTCATGCACGCCGACCGAGGCTACGAAATCGAGCGCGTGCTCGCGGTGGACGTGTCCGTCTTCGGCCAACGCTATTCGGCCGCGGCCGGTCGGACGGCGTTCTATGGCGACCTCGTCGGAAACGTTCGAGCGCTGCCCGGCGTCGTGGCTGCGGGAGCCGTCAGCGATCTCCCCGCACTCGCTTCGTCGACCGGCGGCAGCCGCACGATTTTCCACCCGACAGACACCGACTTCCAGGGCTTGGTACTGGCGCGGCCGGTGGCGATGGTGCGAAGCGTCACAACAGGCTACTTTGCCGCAAGCGGGAGCTCGCTGCGCGCCGGGCGATTCTTTGCCGACGAGGAGCCGCTTCCGGTGGCGGTGATCAGCGAGTCTTTGGCGAGGCGCCTGTGGCCTCGAGAGGATCCGACTGCGGCCGTGGGCCGCCGGCTGCGTCAAGGCGACGTCACGGGACCGCTGATCGCCGTGGCCGGCGTGGTAACAGACGCCCGGCCCGGCGGCATGGATCGCGAGCCGCTGCCAGTGATCTACAGGCCCTACCAGCAGTGGGCGAGCGGTCCGATGACCTTGGTGCTACGGACCGCGCAGGAGCCGTCGGCCCTGGCTTCGGCCGTTCGGACGGAAATCCGGAAGCTGGATCCTGACCTTGCGGTTTCGGCCATACGAACGATGCGAGACATCGTCTCCTCGACGGTTGCCCAACGGCGCTTCCAGTTGACGTTGACGGCCGTGTTCGCTCTCGTCGCGCTGCTTCTTGGCGCGGTGGGACTCTACGGCGTGGTCAGCTATTCGGTGGCGTGCCGGACGCGGGATATCGGCGTCCGGATCGCGCTTGGCGCGCTCAGGACTGACGTGATGCGCTGGGTATTCTCGAACGGCATGAAGCCGGTCCTCATCGGTCTTGTCGCCGGGATGGGAGCCGCCATCGCCGCAGCCCGAGCGTTACGCGGTCTGCTCTTCGGGATCACGCCGGCCGATCCGCTCTCGCTCGGCGCGGTGGTGGTGGTGTTGCTGCTCACCTCGGGCCTTGCGTGTTATCTGCCTGCGCGCCGCGCGGCCGCGCTGGATCCGATGATCGCGCTTCGTCATGAATGACTCGTTCTTCGGTCGATGGCTCTCTGCTGATTGAAGGCGGTCACGGTGTATGACGCGCGCGAGGACCTCAGTCGCTTCAAGCAGATGCTCTGGGCCTACCGACACACGCGTCAGATACGCCTTCCATGGTCTGAGCCTATCGGGGGGAGTGGCTCCCGTGGCCCGACTACCAGGGTAAATGCGACCAGATCCGGTACTCCCGGTTGTGGGCAGCCCCACCGGGCTCGACTTGTGCGCTGGCGGTGTCCAGCCGGAAGAAGAGGCATTGCTGGTCGCCGTGCGCCGGAAAGACCGCAAGGCGGCAGCGGAGTTTGTTTCCCGCTATGCGGATGCCGTCTACGGGTACGTCTCGCGCCGACTGGCGCCGACTGGGGACGCGGTCGAGGATGTGGTCCAGGACGTGTTCCTCGTGGCGCTGGAGAGACTCGACACGTTCGCGGGACAGTCATCGGTGCTCGGTTGGCTGCTCGGAATTGCCCGGCACAAGGTGCAAGACGTCTACAGAGCCAGGCTTCGCCAGCCCGAATCCCTTTCCGACGATGAAGATGTGTCGCCGGCGAGCGCCGCCACGCTGCCTCGCCTCGACGAGGTCATCGACACCGCGCGGGCGCAGGAAAAGACTCGGCGCATTCTCGCGCACCTCCCACCCGAGTACTGCGCGGCGCTCCTCTGGCGTTACTGGGAAAACCGCAGCACTCGGGAGATGGCCGCGGACACAGGGAAGACGGAGAAAGCCGTCGAGCGGCTGCTCGCGCGAGCCCGAAGTCAGTTCAGGCGGCTGTGGGAGGCGGAACCATGATCGACGAGGAACGATTCTTCATAGCGCTTGCCGAACGAACCGATGCGGGGGATCGAGCCGCCGACCGGGCGCCCTCTCGTGTGAAGTCGCGGTTGTACTCGGCTCTCGTTGCGGAGATGGCCGCTGACGGATCGCTTCAGCCCTTGGGAGTCACGAAGGCCTGCGGGCGAAACCTGTGTGTTTTCGAGAGCCTGCTGCAGCTGATCCCGGATGAGCGGGTTACCTCGATGAATCCCTGCCGTGTGTGTCATGCGCGCGTTCTGGCGGAGCGCTTCGAGTCGGCACCCATCTACTGGGCACATTGTCCCTACGTCAAATTTCAGAGGTAGGGAAGCCCATCGGCCTCGTTAAAAGGTGCGCACCATTCCGAACAGGTTCTGAAAATTCGCAAGCTTGCGCTGACCCGGCGGCAACAGCTGCGCGCTCAGCGGATTGTTGGAGATGCTTTCGCTGAAGCTGTAGCGCGCGCTCCAGCCGGCTCCAACCGCAACGTCAATTCCAACGGCGACTCGCAGCAGCGCGCCCGTCGCACGCGCATTCGCGGGCGGCACAACGATGCTGCGCGCACGTGCCTCGCCATTGGGGCGGGTCTGGAGTCGCACGACGCCGATGCCAACCGACAGATAGGGCCGCAACGCGCTCCGGCGGTCCCGAAAGAAGGCGAGGACATCTCCGACCAGGGCGTGCTGTGAAGTCTTGCTGGGTTGGACAGAGAACGATCCGCCGGCGGCGCGGACCGAGGTCAGAACGACATCGTTGTTGTTCCAGACGTAGTTGCCCTGAAGGCTCACGTACTCGTGCACCTGCACGCCGAACAAGACGTTTAGGGCCGGCCCATTCTCCGGTTTGTACAGCGACACGTCCGCTCCAGCCGTCGTGATCTCCGAACGTGCGTCGGCAGACAGCGTGGAAACGCCGGCCACCGCGCCCACGAACACACGCGGACTCTGCTGAGCCTCGGCCAGAGTGGACGCGAGACACATCGTGATAGCCGCGCCAATGACGATCCGCAGCACGCGTGGGTTTGCGCTCAGAATCGCATCATAGCGAGGACCGTTCGGCGGCGTGAAGGTCAAACTGCACCGAGGGGGTTCCTCCCTGCTCGTCCGACTACACACCCAAAGCAGCGCAAGCGCAGCTTTTCAGACGATCGACGGATTACCGGGCACTCCCTGCTTGAGGCGAGCCGTCGGCGACACAACGGAGGCTGATCCATGGTACGGCGGAGACTCGAGGCGATTCTCATCGTGACGCTGCTCCTCCTTTCCACCTCTGTCGGATTCGCACAGCATCCGACGTATCGCTTCTCGGTTGTGGCGGCGGGTCTCGACAGACCTGTGGGCATTACCGTTGAAGGTAGCGAGATCGTCTACTTCACCCTCGTTCCGACCCCCGGAGTTGGAGGCGGCGCCAACGGAGTGGCGAAGCTCGATCTCGAGACGGGCGCGATCACGTTGCTGCATGTCGGCGAGCCTGAGCCGACCAATATCGCGATCGACAACCAGGGCGACCTGTATTGGACCTGCAAGTCGGCAGGCGTCATTCTCAAGCAGACCGAAGATGGCACCACGAGCCTATTCCTCGGCGGGCTGGACCGACCGTCGGGAATATCCGTGAGCAAGCGTGGAGACGTGTACTTCACCGAAATCCCGAATCCAGGAGTTCCCAACGCCGGCAATAGGGTTTCGGTCACCGACGGAACGACGAAAGTCATTCTGCACCAGGGTGAACCCGAGCCCACCGACATCGTGGTTGCCCGCAACGGCAATTTGTATTGGACGTGCAAGACCGCTGGCGTCATCCTGCAGCGGGTGAACGGCGAGGCGTCTGTGCTGTTGGCCGGGCTGACCAGTCCCGTGGGGATCGCACTCGATCACAACGGCGAGACGCTCTATTTCACGGAAGTGCCGACGCCAGGCGTGCCGGGCAACGCGGGCGGACAGAACCGCGTCAACGCGCTCGATCTGACGACCAAGACCGTTCGCATCATCCATGAAGGGGATCCGGAGCCGACGGATGTCGCCGTCGCGCGCAATGGCAACGTGTATTGGACCTGCACGAGCGCCGGAGTCATCGTCGAGGCCAAGCGGGTGGGGACGGCGGTAAAATGACGGAGTTCGATTTCGTGGCGTGCGCCGCAATGCTCCTACGGCCGCGTCCGTGATGTACAAGGACGCGAAGAGCTCGCTAGGCGCTCGTGTGGTAGATTCGAGCGCGTGAGAACTCTTGGGATGTCATGGTCGGCAATCACGCTGGTGGCCGGTTTGGTCGCTGCGGTGCCGCAGTCTCCGCCGGCTCGAAAACCCATCGATGTCTCGAAGCTCGGCCCTCAAGTGGGTGAGCGTGTCCCCGACTTCAGTTTGAAGGACCAGAACGGCAAGAGCTGGACGCTCCAGTCCATCCTGGGACCAAAGGGCGCGATGCTCGTGTTCTTTCGGTCGGCGGACTGGTGACCGTACTGCAAAACGCAGCTCGTGGAGCTGCAAGATCGCGTCGCGGAGATTCGAAAGCACGGGCTCGGGCTGGCCGCGATTAGTTACGATTCGCCGGAAACGCTCGCCGCCTTCAGCCGTCAACGCGGAATTGACTTTCCGCTGCTGGCAGACGTCGGGTCCGAGACGATCAAGCGCTACGGCATCCTCAATACCGTTGCGACGGAGGCGGTCGGTCCCAACGCCACCGATCCGATTGTTGCCGCAGACGTCAAGACGCTCGTATCCGGTGTGGGCGCGAACGCGCGGATGGTCGGGATGGCGTTCCCGGGCACGTTCATCCTCGATCGAAACGGTCGCGTCACGTCGCGGTTCTTCGAGGAGTACTACGTCGAGCGGCACACCGCGTCCAGCATCATGGCGAGGGTCGGCGTCGAAGGCGAGGCGGTCGCCGGGACCCAGGTTTCGACCGACCATCTCCAGATTAAGACGTACCCCAGCGACCGCGCCGTTGCGCCGGGGAACCGTTTCGCGATCGTGTTCGACATCACGCCGCGGCCGCGCGTTCATGTCTACGCGCCCGGCGCCACCACCTACCGCGTCATTGCCGTCAATCTGACGCCGCAGCCGTTCGTTCGCGTGCTGCCGATCACATACCCGGCGTCGCAGATCTACTTCTTCAAGCCGCTCAACGAACGAGTGCCCGTGTATGAGAAGCCCTTCGTGCTTGTGCAGGAGGTGATTCTTGAAGGACAGCCCGAGGCTCAGGCGGCGCTTCGCGGCAAGGACTCGTTGACGTTGACCGGCACGCTCGACTACCAAGCCTGCGACGACAAGATCTGCTTCAATCCGACGTCTGTTCCCCTTACCTGGACGCTCTCGGTGCGTCCGATCCTTCGCGAGCGACCGCCCGGTCCGCAGTAATAGGGCGAACCGGCCATGGAAAAACGTCGTGCGGTGAGGCCGTCGCGCCGGTCTGCTGGTCTAGCATTGCAGACGCGATGTTGTACGCGACAGCTTCCGCCTCAAAGGGGAGCCGGCCGACCGCGTCGTGTCTGACGCCGGCGCTCTTGCGCCACGATCGTAGAAGCCTGGCGCCGGTCGGGCTGCCGGCGACGATCGGGTCCGGTGTACACAGCGGTGTGTGGGGCCAGGGCCCCGCGGTCCATGAATGCCTCGAATTCGCGCAGCGTCTCAGGCTGTGTCAGAGCGAGCACCTGCAGCTTGTCGAGGAGCGCGTGCGCGTGTTGTCCACCTAATCGCGCAGACAGTTGACGATAGCGATCGAAGCGGCTCTCAGTAGTCATCGCTTCTCCGATCCGTCATGGCTGAACACGCGAATCATAGCTGCTCGGCAGCCTCCAAGAGACCGCGTGAGGTGAAAGCCATCTACAGGCGCTGCCGCCATACTATACCGGTCGTGAATCGAATCCCGCGCGTTTCGATTCTTGCGAGTGACACCGATTTCGGCGTCGCCGGGCCGTCGATTGTCTGCCGAGAGGGGCCCGTCGACTCGTAGCGTTCGCTCCTCCGAAGCAAACGGAGATCGCCTCCAACGCTGAGCGCCAGACGCCGACCGAGGGCGATCTCGACGCCGCCGCCCGGGTGAAGCGCGAAGTCCTTGGCGGAACTGGTCACGAACGCGGCTGGTACGACGTGACACGCCCTCGGGTCGATAGGGATCGAACAATTGCCCGTCGTCACGGTTTGCCGCCCGCTCCCGTTTCCAGCCACCACCCCGAACAGGACGTGCCCGAATGGCGTGAACGTGTGACGCGGTGGCGGCCCGAATCTCGGCCCGATCATCAAGGAGTATCCATGGGCCCTCCCGTTCCCCGGGTAGCCATGCGATTCGGTGGTCCCGCCGAAACCGCCGACCTCGCCAACGAGACCGACCGAATTGTCTCCGTAAACGGTGACGGACGCCGTCCACCCCGGAAGCGCGAGGCACGGCTCGCTACCTACGAGATGCGGGCAGTTCGCGATCACGTACGGCGAATACGCCGCGCTCACGTCGATCGGCGCTTGCGCCATCGCCGGCGTTGCCACGAACAGCGCAAAGAGTCCTGCAGTGAGTGCCGAAGCGGGCCTTTTCATCGGTTCCTCCAAGTGCGTTCAGTCGCCTACCTTGGAATGTGAGAAGCGCGAAAGGAATGGCTCATGTCCGGCGTTCCCCGAAGACGTCGTGCACGATTGACGGCCGGTTACGATATGGTAACGACGCAAATTGACGCCGAACACGCCGCACACCGATTCGTCGAGCGTGCGACGTCGTGGCGCTGCTCGCGCCGCGCGAGTGGGAGACAACCGCTCGGCTCGTGCGTGAGAACCACAACGTGATCGAACAAGGCGGCGACGCCGCCGGCGTGCTGCACGTCATGGCGAAGCGGGGAGATCTGCGGGCGGTGAAATGGTTGCTCGACAACGGCGCGGATGCCAACGCTCGCTGGAGCCATTGGGACGCCGACGTCACGATGGCAGGAGATCGTCCAGATGCTCAAGGCGGACCGCTGATGACTCCTTCATCTGCCCAACGCGATCACCCGGACGACGGAGGAGTTCCGGCGTGCCGCTCGAGCCGACGAGGAGCCGCCGCGGAAGCCGCATAACAGTCCTGCTGACCACCAAGCTCCGTTCACGTCGACGTCGCATTCGGCTCATTCTCTAAATCATCGAGCTTGGCTCGAACGTCCTCGAGCTGACGTTGTACCTGGTCGAGCTGCTGTTCGCTGAGCGGGCAGTTGCGCCCTTCCTTGATCTCTTCGACCACCACGGCGATGTCATCGATCGTGTCTGCAATCTGGTCGAGTCTTCGATCATCCATGAGCTCCTCCTCGACGAGGTGTGATGAACGTACCGCTGAACTCTGGGTCCGACGGGCTATCTCTGCAAGCCTGGGACCATCAGCGGCATGACGGTCGGTGATTGTCGATCCCACCACCACAGCCGTCACCACGGGCACGTTCACGCTCTACGACGTGCCGGCCGACTTCGCCGACATCGTGGCGCTACTCGAAGCGTCCGATAAAAAAGGCGGCGTAGCTAGTGGCCGCGTGTCAGAATTTGAACCCGCGATAGATCAGCCAGACGGCCGTGATGTCGATAGCGGCAACCACCACGTCATTGGCGGCGTGCAGCGGGCTCTTGAAGATGGGACAGAACCCGTAGGTGTTGCCCTCGATGGGGTGCGCTAACGTCACGAGCAACAGCATGACGATACCGATGGCGACAAGAGCGGCTTTCCGCATGCGCGTGATAATAGCGCCACGGCCTGACGCCAGCAATACCCTCTACCGACCGGTCGTTTATGCACTCAGGTTTCAAAGTAGCCCACTACTCACGGCCCCGCCGGGGGTGACCGCGGTCGTCGCTGTGCTACTCTAGGACGAACGTGACTCCCCGCCGAACAGTCGTCGCGATAATTACGCCGATCGGCATTATTGGCGCCGGCATTCGTGTCGGCACAGGGTGGGTGATGTAGTCGAGAGCGCGAACAGACAGGGATCGACAAAGGGCCATCACCCGGCAAGGGGCGATGGCCCTTTTGCTTTTGGCGGAGACACATGACGCGTTACACGACTATTCCCAATCACGTGGATCTCCCTGCGCTTGAAAACGCCGTCCTGCAGCGGTGGCGTGATGAGCGCACGTTTGAGCAATCGGTGCAGAACCGCGCGGCCGCGCCTCTGTACGCGTTCGATGACGGCCCGCCGTTCGCGACCGGCCTGCCGCATTACGGCCACATCCTGACCTCGTACATGAAGGACGTCGTCCCGCGCTACTTCACGATGCGCGGCTATCGCGTGCCGCGGCGATGGGGTTGGGACTGCCACGGACTGCCGGTCGAGTACGAGGTCGAAAAGGAGCTCGGCCTATCGGGACGCGCCGACATCGTCAAGGTCGGCCTTGCGCACTTCACCGAGGCGTGCCGGTCGCTCGTGCTGCGCTACGCAGACGAGTGGGAGCGTATCGTGACGCGCCTCGGACGATGGGTGGACTTCGGGAACGCCTACAAAACGATGGACCGTTCGTACATGGAGTCGGTCATGTGGGCCTTCAAGCGCCTGCACGATCTCGGGCTGGTGTATGAGGGTCACAAAGTTGTGCCGTACTGCATCCGGTGCCAGACACCGCTCTCGAACTTCGAGGCAAGGCTGGACGATGCATACAGGCCGAAAACCGATCTTTCGTGCGTGGTGAAGTTTCGCGTCGCCGGCGATCCCAATTCGTCATTCCTGGCCTGGACGACGACGCCATGGACGCTTCCGTCGAACGCGGCGCTCGCGGTGAATCCCGACCTCGAATACGTCGAGCTCAGTTCTGGCGACGAACGCGTGTGGATCGCCTCGGACGCTGCCGCTCGGTTTCCACAGTTGACGGGCCCGCGACGGCGCGCGAAAGGGCGCGATCTCGCCGGTCTTCGATACACGCCGCCGTTTCCCTACTTCGACTCGCTTTCAAACGCGTTCGTCGTCCTTGCGGCCGACTTCGTGTCGGCCGGCGAAGGCACGGGCATCGTCCATCTTGCGCCCGCGTTCGAAGAGGATGACGAAGTCGCGTGCCGCGAGGCGGGCATTGCGGGACCGCAGCCGGTGCTGGACGACGGGACGTTCGCCGCCGACGTCGCCGATTTCGCCGGCGCGAGCGTGCTCGACGTGTCGCCCGCGATCGTTTCCTGGCTGGCGCGGCACCGGCTGTTGTTCGAGCAAGCTGAGCACCTCCACGACTATCCACATTGCTGGCGCTGCGATCGGCCGCTGATCTACCGCGCCGTCGGATCCTGGTTTGTACGCGTCACCGCTCTCAAGGAGGCGCTGCTTTCCCACAACCGGCAGATCAACTGGATGCCCCGGCACATCGGCGACGGCCGCTTCGGTCAGTGGCTGGAGAACGCCCGCGACTGGGCGATTTCGCGCAACCGGTTCTGGGGATCGCCGATTCCGGTGTGGCGCTGCAGTGCGTGCGCGAGCGCGGTCGTGATTGGGAGCGTCGCGGAGCTGGAGAAACGCGCGGGTCGGCCGGTGGGCGATCTGCACCGGCCTTACATCGACGACGTGACGTTTTCGTGCGATCGATGCGGGGCTGCCATGGTGCGGGTACCCGAAGTGCTCGACTGCTGGTTCGAATCCGGATCGATGCCGTTCGCGCAAGAGCATTACCCGTTCGAGCAGGAGTGCGGCTTTGCCGCAACGTTCCCCGCCGACTTCATCGTCGAGTACATCGCGCAGACGCGTGGGTGGTTTTATACGCTCCACGTGCTGGCGGCTGCACTCTTCGACAGCCACGCGTTCAAGAACGCGCTGTGTCACGGCGTGCTCCTCGGCGCCGACGGCCGGAAGATGTCGAAGCGGCTCAAGAACTACCCGGATCCGATGGACGTCGTGGGACAGCACGGGTCCGACGCGCTGCGCATCGCGCTGTTGTCGTCGCCGATCGTCCGGGGCATCGACATCCGCTTCAACGAAGACGCGGTCCGCGACACTGCGCGGCGCTTCGTCATTCCGTTGTGGAACACGTTTCACTACTTCACGTCGTACGCGTCGGTCGACGAGTTTGAGCCGTGTGGCCGGTTGGACGCGCTGTCTCCGCTCGATCGCTACCTGCTGCACGAGACCGAGCAGATGCGCCTGTCGGTAGAGGAGGCGATGAAGCAGTACGACTTCGCCGCCGCATACGATGCGATCGAAGCGTTCATCGAAACGCTCAGCGGCTGGTACCTGCGTCTGAGCCGGTCGCGAGCCTGGAGCAGCGAAGCATCCGCCGCCAAACAGGTCTGCTACGAAGTGCTCCATCTCTCGCTCGACGCGACGGCGCGCGTCGTCGCGCCGTTCATGCCGTTGGTCGCCGAAGCGTTGTACCGGTCCCTCGGATCGAGCGAATCGGTGCACCTGGCAGACTGGCCACTCGCGCATCCCGACTGGATCGACGAACGGCTCGCTGGCGAGATGCGCACGGTCAGGACCGTCGTCCGCCTGGCGCGGAGCGTCCGCGAGCGTATGCGCATCAAGCATCGACATCCGTTGCACGCGCTGTACGTGGCAGGCGTCGATCGGTTGGTGCTGATCGGCTACGAGGATCTGTTGAGGCAGGAGGTCAACGTCAAGACAGTCGACGTGCTGCCGGAGCCGGAGCGTTACGTCACGAGAACCGTGCGTCTGAACACGCGCGATCTCGGCAAGCGGCTCAAGCAGCGTCTCCCGGCAGTGCAGCGCGCAGTTTCAACGGGAGACTACATACTGAGCCCGGACGGGACCTTGAGCACCGCCGACGTCGTCGTGCAGCCGGAAGAGTATTCGTATCGCATGGAGATCGCAGATCCGGACGCTGCCGCGGCCGCTGAAGGCACGTTCACCGTGGTGCTCGACACCGCGCGCGACGACACCCTGCGCATCGAGGCCGATGCCCGCGATCTGAATCGCGTCATCCAGGATCTTCGAAAGGGCGCGCACCTCGGCTACTCGGACCGCATCGTGTTGTCGATCTCAGGCGACGGCCTCGAGCCGTTGCTCGGCGCGTTCGGTCCGTGGCTGATGGAGCAGACGCTGGCGGTCGACCTTGCGACAACGCCGATCGCCGATTCAGTCGCGGCGAGCACGGTGACGCTCGGCCTGGGCACGGCCCACGTCGCCATCGGTCGGCCCGCGTAGCCGGCTTGCTGCGGCGGAACGATGGTGCTTAACTACGCCTGTCGGACTTGCATCTCCATCCCGAGAGAGGAAGCGGAGTGGATCGATCGACTCTTCGTGGCGTGAACCGTTTGGCCGGGGGATTGTCAGGCTTTCGCAGCGCGAAGGCTTCAGCCGAGCGTCTCGTTGTTCTCTGTTTTTCCATCTCTCTTTGTTATCCATTTCTGTCCGCGTTCTCGGATTCCACCGGCCAGCAGACACCACAGACGGCCGGTCCATCCGCGATCGTCAGCGTGCGCCTCATCGATGGAACCGGAGCCGCGCCGGTTGACGACTCAGTAATCGTCATCGAAGCGGACCGCATCCGCGCCGCCGGACCTCGCGCGAGTGTACAGGTCCCTCGCGGCGCTACCGTCGTCGACGGCCAAGGCAAGATGGCAATCCCCGGCCTCGTCGACGTGCATTGCCACATCAACCAGCCTGCCGAGGACATGAAGCGGTACTGGATCGCGCAGTTGCACTGGGGCGTGACGACGATGCGCTCGGCGGGGAATGACAAGCCAGAGACCGTACCGCTCTTCCGGCAGACGCGCGCGGACGCCTTGCTGGCGCCGCGCTCGTACACGGCCGGCCAGGGCTTCAGCGTCAGCGGACCCTACGAGGGAGCGCCGACGTTTCGTCCGATGGCTGTAGAGGACGCACGCGCGAACGTCCGTAGCCTGAAGGCGCAGCAGGTGGATTTCATCAAGATCTGGATGACGAACCCCAAGTTTCCGCCCGACGTGATTGCCGCGATCGTCGACGAGGCACGGACGCAGGGCATTCCGATCGTCTCGCATGTCACCGATGTTCCAAGCCTGCGGCAGCTCGCGGATCTGGGCGTCACCGACTTCCTTCACAATCCGATCGATCAACCAGTAACCCCGGAGCTCGTCGCGTTCGCGAAGTCGCGAAAACTGTCGTTTGCTCCGACGCTCGCGAACATCGAAAGCCGCTGGTTCTACTACGAGCACCCGGACATCCTGAACATGCCGATGCTGCAGGCCGCCATGTACCCGCGCGGGAGGCAGATGCTCTGGGACGCCGCGAGACGGGAGCAGACGCTCTCGGCGCCGGATTTGGCGCAGCGGAAAGCAAGAATGCGCGAGCAGTCGTATCCGTTCATCAAGGCGATGGCCGATGCCGGCGTGCGGATCGTCACCGGGACGGATTGCGGGGCGGAAGCATCGCAAACGACGCCGTTCGGCCATGCGACGCATCGCGAAATCCGGATGTTCGTCGAGGCGGGCATGGCGCCGCTCGCCGCCATTCGCGCCGCGACGCTCGATGCCGCGCGGGTGCTCACGCGTTCGGAGGATCCGGAGTACGGATCGATTCGCGCGGGCAAGAGCGCCGATCTCGTGCTGCTCGACGCCGATCCGATCGCCGACATCAACAACACGATTAAGATCAGCAAAGTGATGCGGGCTGGACGATGGGTGAACTGATGACAAGCGTGCCTCGACGATCTGCCACGAGAATGCGAAAACCCGGCGCAAACGGGTTCACGAGGCGAGCTCCGGGAATCTTGAGTGCGTGCTTCGCCGTCGTTCTCAGCGCCATCTCGACCCCGATCGCGCTGGCACAGGCGACCCTGACGATTGAGGATTACGTCGTCATGCCGATGACGGGCCGCGTCGACGGCAAGGCCTCCAATGAGCTGCTGCTCGCGCGAGTGAATACCTTGCGCGAAGAGGTCGGCGGGGCGAATCGGCTCTTCATCAGCGACCTCAACGGACCGCTGTACATCCTCGACAAAGCCACGAAGAAGTTCACGGTCTATCTCGATTTCAACGGCAATCCGGGAAAGAAAGGCATCTTCCGGAAGTTGACAATCGAGCAAGGCTACGGCAATGGGCTGAACGGCTTTTACCTCGATCCGGACTACGCGGCGAACGGGAAGTTCTACACGACCCACATCGAGGATCCGGCGCTTCCCGGCTCCAACCTTCCAGACAATTCGGGCTTTCCGTCGTTGAACGTGACCGGGTACGCGACCACTCGCGCGATTCAGACGCCGGGACCGTTGCAGAACGAAGGGGTGCTGGTCGAATGGACCGATTCCAATCCTTCGAACGCGACGTTCGAGGGCACGGCCCGCGAGCTGCTTCGCGTGCAGCTGAATACGCGCAGCCATCCGCTTGGCGATCTCATCTTCAACCCGACGGCCCGGCGGGGCGATCCCGACTGGCGCGTGCTGTATCTCGAGTGCGGCGATGGCGCGTCCGGTGAGTCACGCATCCTGGAGATCCGGTCCAACCCGCAGCGGCTCGACACGCTCGAGGGCAAGATCCTTCGCATCGTTCCCGATCTCAACGAACATCCGACGTCGAGCACGGTCAGCGAGAACGGCCGCTACCGCATTCCCAATGACAACCCGTTTGTATCGACACCGGGTGCGCGAAAGGAAATCTGGGCGTACGGCTTCCGGAATCCTCACCGGTTGAATTGGGCAATCGATTCCGCGAACCCCGCGAACAGTCATCTGATCGTGAACTCGGTCGGTCTCCACACCTGGGAGACGGCGTACATCGTTCACAAAGGCGCCAATTACGGCTACGCCTTGCGGGAGGGCAACGAGCTGCTCAAGCAGGATAACTCCACGGCGCCTTTGCCGGAGATCGACACGATTCCGCTGCAGATTGGCGACAAGCCCACCGAGAAGATGGTCGTGCCGAACTATCCCGTGATCCAGTACGGACACGACCCGAAAGGCGGCGACTCAGTTGGCAGCGGCTTCGTGTACAACGGCAGTGCAATTCCGGCCCTTCGCGGCAAGTACATCTTCACCGACCTGACGACCGGCCGAATTTGGTACGCCAACTACAAGGACATGCTTGCCGCCGACGATGGGAAGCCGGGAACGGTGGCGGCGATTCACGAAGTGCAGATGCGCTGGAACGGTAACGTCTACGACTCGATGTTCCCGATCGTCGAAACCGGGTACCACACCCGCGGCGGAACGAATCCAAAACTCCCGGGACGGGACGACCTCATCAAAGGGGGTCGCGCGGACGTGCGATTTTCAATCGACGCGAAGGGCGAGTTGTATCTCTACAGCAAGGGCGACGGCATGATCCGTAAGGTGATTGGCGCGGCCGGCTTCTAACGCGCCGTTCGCCGTCCGATGATCCGTTCGGTCAGCGTTTGCCGGCGGGGCGAGAATTGCGACACGGCTGCGAACAGATACGGTCGGAACTGGCGAACGGCGTACCGGACGTACCCGACCTCCCGAATCTGCTCGAGCGTTGTGCGGTAGTGGTCGATGAGAACGCCGGCCACGATCGACCCTGTCCTTCCGGCCGCCAGCCGCGCGGACGCCGAGAGCCATCGCGCCCGGCCAGGCAGATCCGCCATGGCGGCCATCGCCATCAACGACGAGACTTCGAATGGCGTGCGGTTCTGCGCCCGCGCCTCGCGCTTCATCAGATCCCAGACATTCTGAAGCGTCTCGATTGATGGCCGCTTCTGAGGAGGAATGCGTGCCAGGTCCGCCTGGAGCGATTTCCATTCCGCGCGGAGACCGTTCACGTCGAGCGGCGGCGTATTGATGGCCGAGGCGAGACGGCCCGCCGACGCTTCGAGGCCGTCGAGCATCTGATCGACAGACAGGAAGTCGGCGTTGCGATCCAGCAGGCCTTCGTCCTTCAACGCCGCTGCAATCTCACGGATCAGGTATCGTCCTGTGCCGGAGGCATCGGCCAACGCCGCCAGCACCCACACCGGCGATGCGCGAAACGCCAGGAGGCCGATCATCTCGATCCCGTTGCCCGCCGTCCGCCGGATCAGGAAGTCTTCCGACAGCTTCTCTTCGTTTGGATAGACGCCTTCCACCTGACCGACCTGCTCGATCAGGAACTGCAGCGTCGCTTCGACGACGTTCTGATACAAGCGGCTGCGCCGAATGGTCTTGGGGATGGCGACTTCGCCGATCTCGCGAAGCACGCCACCCGCGAGCGCCGTGGCCGATCGCAGCGCGCGCTCCGGAAGAGAGAGAAGAAAGGCCTTTGCGCCTGGCATTCCCAAACTGAGCCGCCTAACGCGGCAGACCGGCGATCTCCGTTCGTATCTTGTAGAGAGTCTTGCCGGCCGTGACGTAGAGCGTCTTCATGTCCGGACCTCCAAACGCATTGTTCGTGATGAAGTCCTCCGGAATTGGAATGAAGGTGAGCAGCTTGCCCTGAGGTGAAATGACATACACGCCGGTCCTGGTCGCGAGCGTTTCCGACGTGCCGCGAAGCTGGCTCATGCCCGCCGAGGCGTACAGGTTGCCCTGCGTATCGATGCTCATGCCGTCCGCGCTTCGACCCGGATAGAAGTTGTAGTGGACCCGCATGTTGCCAACGGTTCCGTCTGGGCGCAGATCGTACGCGCGGATCATGCGCGCGCCGCCCTCCGCACCATTCGCTTCGATCAGGTACAGCTGCGTGTCGTCCGGCGAAATCTGAATCCCATTCGGCCGCTGAATATCCGGCGCCGCAAGAATACGGGCGATCGTCCCGGGCGCGTCGATCCGATAGACCGCGCCGCCGGTCAAGTCGGTGAAGTACAGTCGGCCTTTGCCGTCGATCGTGACATCGTTGGGACCCACAAACGGCTTGCCCTGATAGTTGTCGGCGAGCACTTCCATCCTGCCGCTGCGCAGGTCCGTCCGCGTGATCTGCGGCTTGAACTTCGCCAGCACGCCCGTTCGCTGCGATTCCGCGCCCTCACAGGCGATCAGGCGACCTTGAGGATCGACGAGCAGGCCGTTGGCATTGTTGCTGTGCTCGCGAAAGGTGGACAGCACGCCGTTCGCGCTCAGCTTCATGATCCGCTGCCAGACCATCTCGGTGAAGTACACGTTGCCGTCCCTGTCCACGGCAGGGCCTTCCGTGAACGCGACGGCGGTCGCGATCTCGGGCTGTTGCGCCGCCGACAGCGCAGGGATCAGCACCGCGATCAGAGCGATGACGAGCGTCAGGATGGAACTACGCAAACTACACCTCGCGTTTTTCAGTACGCTCGTCATTTACCACCTCCGTTGCGTCCTCGTCTACGGCACCTCCGCCCTTGGCACGTCCCAGGCGCCCGGGCGCAGGTAGTGGAAGCGAATCAGGTAGACGTTGGCGCCTTTGCCATGCTTTGCGGTCTCGAGCAAGTCCTTCACGCTGGCAAAACCCGACTCGCGCGCCAGATCATGCGTGATATCCGCGAGACGAATCGGCACGATCGAATCCACTACGATATGCCCCTCGTCCATGCGGTACCGGCCGCCAACTTTGACATGGGGCCGCGTCCAGATGCGGATGCTGCACCTGATCCTCCCGCGTCGAACTCCGTCGCGAAGGCGTTTGGTGAACACCATGGCGAGAGCTTACTCGACGCAGATGAAATGGCCGAGGCCCGCCACGGAAACACCTCTTCAGGAACCAGGCGATGTCTACGCGTGTGTCGCCACGACGTGCGGCCAAGCTTGCGTCAATGGATAGACGCGACCAGCTGCAACTCTGAAGGCGCCAAATGGGCCACCGGACCGCGGATCGCAGCCATATCCTCGATCTGCCGCTATAATCGTCGCCCGGTCGCTTTCGGACAAGGAGTTACACATGATTCGACAGGTTACGGGGCTCATGATCGCATCTCTCGCATTGGCGGGCGCTCTCGCCTTCGCGCAGACCTCGACGAATTCCGACGCTTCGTCCGCGGCGCCGACAAAGGCGCAGCTCGAGCGGGTGATTGCTGCCTGGGCGTCGCGCGACGTCGACAAGGCCGCCGTCTTCTACGCGAAGGATCCGCGCCTCGTGTTCTACGACATCGCGCCACGCAAGTACACAGGCTGGGCGGAGTACGACAAAGGTGCCCGTGACATGTTCAAGAGCGTGAAGTCGCTGACGATGAAAATGAATGACGATGCGGTGGTCCATGTCAGCGGCAACATGGCGTGGTCATCAGCCACTGTGGACGGCGATATGGTGAACAACGACGGGTCACGGCTCAAGGTCGATGCACGATGGACGACCGTCTGGGAAAAGCGTCCGACCGGATGGCTCATCGTTCACGAGCATTTCTCCAACCCGTTGCCAGAGCCGCCGCCGCCAAAGCCCTAGGCATGAAGTTCGGCTGTTGCGCTGACACGCCCCGGAGAAGTGACACGCCACGCCGACGCGTCATCCACTGACGCGATCGACGCAGGCGCCGACTGTAACTGTTGCCCGCGCCAAAAATGCGGCGGGCTCGCATGAGACCGCACGAGTCGCATCCAAGCGGATTCGGCAGACGAGTCGCGACAAATCCGCTGAGCTGAAGCAGAATGAGGCTCGTGAAGAGGCGCGTTCGACCCTTCATCGTATCGCTCCTCGCCCTCGCCGCCGTCAGTCTCGTGTCGGCCACTGACGACGAACTGTGGACGTTCGATCGACTGGATCGCATCGGCGGTCATCGCACGACCGTGCTCGGCAACCCGCGAGTGATCGACACGCCCCTCGGCAAGGCCGTCGAATTCGACGGTGTCGACGCTGCGCTCGTCGTCGACGTCCACCCGCTGGCGGGAGCGGCGACGTTCACGTGGGAAGCGATCTTCCGGCCGGACGGCGGCGAGCCGGCGCAGCGCTGGTTTCATCTGCAGCAGGACGGCAGCGACGATCGCATGCTGTTCGAGCTCCGCATCGTCGACAACCGATGGTATTTCGACAGCTACGTGCACAGCGGGGCCAACGAGAAGGCGCTGATCGATCGCGAGCGTCTTCACGCGCTCGGCGCGTGGTATCACGTCGCAGCCGTCTATGATGGCCGCGAGTTCAGGAACTACGTCAACGGCGTGCAGGAAGGGTCGGCGGAGATTCATTTCGATCCACAGGGAGAAGGACGCTCCTCAGTCGGAGTTCGCATGAATCTGGTCAACTACTTCAAGGGCGCGATTCGTCTGGCACGTTTCACGCGTCGCGCGCTTTCGCCGGCGGAGTTTCTGCAACTGCCGTAGCCACGAAATTTCTCATTCTCTGTGAGTTCTGCGAGTTCCGCGTTGGACGTTGTGTTCTTCGTGCTTTCGTGTCTTCGTGGCAAACGTGGTTTCTACTGGGTAGCCGTGATCCCGCCGTCCAGATACAGCGTCTGGCCGGTGACGAAATCCGACGCCGACGAGACGAAAAACAGCACCGCGTTCCACACATCCTCGGGCTCGGCGATCCGGCCGAGCGGGATGCGCGCGACAAGAGCTTCGTAGAACTGGGGATCCGACAACATGTGCGCCACCTGGCCGGTTCGCACAAAGGTCGGCGCGACCACATTCACGTTGATCCGATGCGGCGCCCATTCGGCCGCCAGCTGCTTGCACAGGATCGCAAGCCCGCCTTTGCTCGCGCAGTAGGCGGCGTAGCCGCGTCCACGCAGCCCGAGCAGCGTGCGGACCGATCCGATGTGCACCTGCTTGCCGCCCGCGCCCTGACGAATCATGTGCCGAGCCGCGGCCTGCGCCTGAAACATCGCGCTCTTCAGGTTCACGTCCATCACGTGATCGAACATTTCCTCAGTGACCTCTTCGGCCTTCTCCTCGCGGTTCAGGCCGACGCAGTTCACGAGCACATCCAGCCGCCCAAAATGCCCCGCCGCATCGTCGACCATCCGCCGGGTCTCGGCGACCGACAGCGAGTCGAACGTCGACGCATACGAATCGCAGCCCGCGTTCCGCAGCGCTTGTGCGCACGCGGCAGCTTTGTCGGCGTTGTGGCCGCTGACCGCAACCTTGGCGCCGGCCTCCGCAAGGCCGCGGCTGACGGCGGCGCCGATGCCGCCGTACCCGCCGGTTACGAGCGCGACCTTGCCGTCGAGCCGAAAGCGCTGGTCGAGCGATGCCATTCGAGATCAGCCTACGTTTGATTAACCACAAAGGACACAAAGGACACCAAGGTCAAACCGTACAGGACTCTTCCTTTGTGTCCATGGTGTCCTTTGTGGTGCATGGGTCACTGAACCAGCTTACGCGGTGATGATGGCGACCGCGCGCACCGGCGCCGCGGACGCGCCTCGCCACTTGACCGGCAGAACGCTGACCGTGAACGAGTGGTAGGGCGATGGAATCTCGTGGAGGTTGCAGAGGTTCTCGAGATGGTAGTACTCGCGCTCGCGCATGACGCGATGCGCTTCCCAGAATTTGCGCCGCTCGAACATTTTGGCCACCGGCGGGTCGAAGCCAATCGCGTCGATCCCCATGACTTTCACGCCGCGATCGAGGACGTAATGGACCGCTTCCTTCGTCATGCCGGGATGATCGGTCAGGTACGCCTTTTCGGTCCGGCGCTTGGCGGCGTCGGTCCTGAGCAGCACGATGTCGAGCGGTTTGATCCGATAGCCATTCAGCGCACGCTCGGCGTCTTCGATGTCGGTCGGGCTGATCTCGTCGCCGGCCGCCTTGTGCGTCAAATCGAGCACGACGCCGTCACCGTAACAATAATCAATCGGGATCCCTTCCGCTCGCGGCGCGTCCGGCTTGACGTGACCCCATGAGTCGATGTGCGTCCCGATGTGGTCGCCGGTGACGATCATGCAATGGTTGGTGATCTCGTCGACGCCGTATTGGTCAGTGCCGACGCTGCGCGCCATCTCCCGATAGCTCTCCATCTCGACGATGACCGGCTTGGCCACGTTGGGATAGGTCATCATCCCTTGGTACACTTCCATGCTCAGATCGATCAGCCTGCAGGGCATGTGTACTGTCTCTCTGTCCTTGGTCCTTCGTGCTTAGTGCTTGGTCCGTCCATTCGTCCGTGGTCCGTCCCCGGTCCGTTGTCCTTGGTCCGCGCACCGAGGACCCAGGACCCAGGACGGACCAAGGACCAGGGACGGACCAAGAACCAAGAACGAAGGACAAAGGACCATTACTTCCCTTCCCAGCCGCCGTCGACGAAGATCGACTGGCCGGTCAGATAGCTGGCCTCCTCCGATGCCAGGAACGCCGCCACTGTTCCGATCTCGCGCGGTTCGCCCGCCCGGCCCAGCGAGATTTGCGCGAGCACGGCCGGCAGCACCTCGGGGTCGTTCATCACCCACGAAGTCATGGGCGTGTCGATCAATCCGGGATGGATGCAGTTCACGCGAATGCCTTGCGGCGTCATCTCCGCGGACATGTTGCGGGTGAGCGCTTCGAGACCGAGCTTGGTCGGTGCGTAGTGCGTGCGGCCCGGAAGCACCTTGGCGGCCTGAATGGAGCCGATGTTGACGATGCTGCCCGTGCGTCCCTCTGCAAGCGCGCGACGGCAGAACACCTGGGAACACAGCCACGCGCCGCGCAGGTTGACGTCGACGAGCCGCGTCCACTGTTCGTCGGTCAGGTCGAGAAACGGCACGATGGTTTCGATGCCGGCGTTGTTCACGAGGATGTCGATCGGGCCGAGCTCCTTCCAGACCTTGTCGATCATCGGCTCCACGTCGGCGCGTCTCGCGACGTCGGCCTGGACTGCGATCGCCCGCGTGCCCCTGGAGCGGATCGATTGCGCCACCTCCTCGGCCAGCGCCATGTTCTCGACGTCGTTGATGGCGACGTCCGCCCCCTCGTCTGCGAACACCTCGGCGATGCCGCGGCCGATGCCGCGGGCGGCCCCTGTGACAAGCGCGCGTTTACCTTTGAGTTTCACGTGTGTTCGCTCGGCTGAAGCCTTCGCGTTCCATTACTGAGAGGCTGTCTGGGGCAGCGCGAAGACGTAGTAGCCCTGCGCTTCGGGTTTCCCTTGGAAAATCGCGATGCTGCCATCGGGAATCGATTCGTAGCTCGACGTGCAGAACACGACGTATTCGCGTCCGCCGGCCTCGAAGACGGCCGCCATTCCTTCCGGGTTGGCGTCCAGCTGCCGTTCCCACAGTACGTGTCCCGTGTCCTTGTCGAATGCTCGAACGGTCCCGTCGGCGTTCGTGCCGATAAAGATCAGCCCGCCCGCGGTCACGACCGGTCCGTTGCGGTGGACGCGCTGTGCGTTGCCCGTGTCCGTGATTCCCTTTTCGGCCAGCGCGCGCACGCTGCCCAGCGGCGCACGCCATTTGATGGTCCCCTCGTTCAGATCGTAGGCTACGATTTCCGCCCACGGCGGGCCGATCGCCGGAAGACCGTTCTTTGTGTGGAACATCGATCCGAGCGGACCGGAGTACCGTGTGAGGCCCTCGATTTCAGGCAGCGGCGGGCGAGGTGGCCCCGGCGTGGCGCTGCCGCCGGCCGACGGCACGGCATTGGGCCCGGGCGCGCGCAGCCTGTGAATCGCCGGCTGATCTGCCGACCGCACGTACAGCATGCCGGTCGTCGGATCCGCAGCAGCCCCTGCCCAGTTCGATCCGCCCAGCTCTCCGGGAATCGAAATCTGATCGCGCGTCAGCGTCTGCGGCGTGAAGATCCCTTCGTTGCGCGCGTTCATCAGAATCGCGCGCAGCCGTGCCTTCTCGTCCTCGTCCACGTACGGGTTGATGTCGTTCACGCTGAACGTCAACCGCGCGTACGGAGGCGGATTGGTAGGGAAGGGTTGTGTCGGCGACGATTCTTCGCCGGGCACGTCGCTTTTCGGTACCGGACGTTCCTCGACAGGCCACAGCGGCGCCCCGGTGACGCGATCGAACACGTAGAGGAGCCCGAATTTCGTTGCCTGCGCAACAATGTCGACCATCGCGCCGCCATGCCGGACGGTCAGCAGCTTGGGCGCGGTCGTCAGGTCGTAGTCCCAAAGGTCGTGGTGGACGGTCTGAAAATGCCAGAGTCGTTTCCCGGTGCGCGCGTCGAGCGCCAGCAGGCAATTGCCGAAGAGGTTCGCACCCTTCCGATCGCCGCCGTACATGTCGTGCGTGGGCGAACCAAGCGGGAAATACGCGATGCCCCGCGTCTCGTCGATCGAGATCTCGCCCCAGGCGTTGACGCCGCCGGCCCATTTCCACGCGCTCTCCGGCCACGTCTCCCAGCCGTACTCGCCGGGGTAAGGAATCGTGTGGAAGATCCACACGACCTTTCCGGTGACGATGTCGTACGCGCGAAGATCGCCGGGTGTTGAACCGTAGCCTTCGCCGGTTTGCGATCCAGTGATGAAGAGGTTCTCGAACACGCGGCCGGGCGTCGCACTCGGCCCGCCCAACGGCCGGATGGGTCCCACGCGCATGTCGACGCGGCCGTTCGTGCCGAACGTCGTGATCGGTTCGCCGGTACGCGCGTCGATCTCCCGCAGCGTGCCGCCGGCGCCGAAGAGGAGCCGCCGGTCCGACCGATCCTTGCTCTCCCAATAATTAATGCCGCGATTGCCGGGCGTGCCGTCTTGGACGAGGTGCGACCAGCGTTGTCTGCCGGTCACTGCATCGAGGGCGACGATGGCGTTGGCTGGACCGAGCAGAAACATGACGCCGTCGACGACAATCGGGTTGAAGCCGAAGTTGCCTTTCTTATCGGGCACCGGGAAGAACCACGCCTGCTCCAGCCGGCTCACGTTGCCCTTGTTGATCTGCGTGAGCGCCGAGTACTGCATGGAGTTCGACGTTCCGCCGTACTCGCTCCATGTGGTATACGACGGCGTCGCGGGCGCGGTCTGGCCGCGCAGTGCGATTGCGAGGAACGGCAGAATGGACCAAACTCTCCATCGCAGAGGACGCGGACGACAGGAAGACAAAGCCTGCGGGTTTGAACCTCCGCGTCCCCCGTGTCCTCCGTGGTGAAGGATTCTGATATTCATCGGCTGCGGTCGTTCTCGCGAAACGTGTATCCCAGCTTCTGCAGATACGCTTTGCCGATCTGCGCCGTCTGCAGCGGCGTGTACGGCGCGTTCGCCGAGCCATCGAGCTCGTGCATGATGTTGGCGGCGTGATTCGCGCCCTCGACCATGTCGAGGATCGCTTTCAGATCGACCTGGCCCTCGCCGAGCGGACAATAGCCGGCGAAGTGCTCCCATCCTTTGTAGTCCTTCAGGTGCATGTGCACCGTGATCGGAAGGAAGTCCTTCACGACCTTCGCCGCGTCGGCGCCGCCTTTCTGCAGCTGTCCCACGTCGGGCGCGAACTTGCAGTATCTCGTGTCGACCGCTTCCATGACCGCGTAGGTTTCGTCGCGCGATTCGACCGCGGTTCCCGTGTGCTGGTGCAGGCCGGCGCCGAGGCCGACATCGTTCATCGCCTTCGCGTACTCGTTCAGTGCGGCGACGATGTTGGCTTTGTGCTCGGCGAAGGTGTACTCGCGGCGCGTGACGCCGTTCGGCGCGATCACCATGAAGCGGCCGCCATGGTTCTTCACCACCTTGCCCCACTGAATCAGTTGCGCCAGGTTTTCCTTGCGCTTGGACCCGTCGGTCAGCTGGACCGCCGCGTATGCGGAGATCAGCGGGATCCGGTATTCCTGAATGAGCGGCGCAAGCGTTCCCTTTGCGTCCCAGTCGTTCACGATCGACGCAAACGTCTCGAAACCGTGAAAGCCCAGGCTCGCCATGTCTCTGACGGCAGGCGTCAGGTTTTCCGGCGTGCGCGGCACTGCGCCCCAGATGAGCGTCGTGCATCCGATCTTCAGCGCCCGCGACGGGTTCTTCTGTTCAGCGCGCGCTCGCGCCGCTGACGAAAACGCCGCCGCGCCAAGGCCGGCAACCACCGTCTGTCCAAACGCGCGGCGCGTGCATCGGTTCGTCATGGATCGCCTCAATTCGTTCGGGCTTCGACGCCAACGGAGTCTACGTCACCCGCGGGCGCGCTCGGCCACGTGCGCGCGGCACATTCCGGGCAGCGACGCGCGAAAACGTTGGAAGAGTGAGCGCACGTTTCACACAATGAAATCGCCTCGACCGTTCACTCAGTAAGACTCTGATGTTGATCCTTTACTTTACCGTTAAAGGGTGGCATTTTAGCCCACCGAATCCATAGGGCGGCCGGCTGCGAATCATCAGAGAGGTCCCCATGCGACAGATCCTGTTCGCCGCGTCGACATTGTTTCTCGCACTGCTCCTCGCAAGCCCCGCGCTTGCACAAACGGGTCAAATCAACGGCGTGATCACCGACAACACGGGCGCCGTCATTCCCGGCGCGACGGTGAAGGCCGTTGAAGTGGCGACTGGATTGTCGAGAGACACCGTGTCGGGCGCCGATGGTCGCTTCACGTTTACGGCGCTCCGTCCGACCACCTACGACGTCACGGCAGAGCTTGCCGGTTTCCAGACGGCTCAGCGCAAAGGCCTGCTGCTGCAGGCGAACGAGAACCTCACGGTGAATTTCGCACTCCAACTTGGCGCCCTCGCCGAAACGGTCACGGTCGCTGGCGAATCGCCCACCGTGGATGTCACATCGTCCACGCTCAGCGAAGTCGTCGAGTCGAAGCGAATCGTCGAACTGCCGCTGAACGGTCGCGATGCCGCGAAGCTCAGCACGCTGGTCACGGGCATGGTGCTGACCGCGGTCGATCAGGAGTCCGGAAAGACGATCCCAGGCGCGCTGCGGCTGTCGACCAACGGCACCGAGTCGCGGCAGGTGTCGTTCCGGCTGGACGGCACGAGCCATACCGATCCGTACTTCCAGCAGAACCAGCCGTTCCCGTTCCCCGACGCGCTGCAGGAATTCAGCATTCAGACGAGCAACTACAGCGCGGTCCAGGGCAACAGCGCCGGCGCGGTAGTCAACGCCGTGACGCGCTCGGGGACCAACGACCTCCACGGCGGCGGCTTCGGCTACCTGCGCGATCGCACGTTCAACGCGCGGAACTTCTTCTCGCCCGAAAAAGATTTCCTCAAGCGGAAGCAGTACGGCGGCTTCTCCGGCGGTCCGATTCAGCACAACAAGACGTTCTTCTTCGTCGGCTGGCAGGGCACGCGCCTCGAGAACGTGGGAACGACGAAAACCGCCACGGTGCCGACCGCCGAGCAACGCGCGGGCAACTTCGGGAGCACGGCCGTCAGAGATCCGCTGACCGGCCAGCCGTTCCCGAACAACCAGATTCCCGTGTCGCGGTTCGATCCGGCATCGGTGAACGTGCTGAAATACATCCCGCTCCCCGGCGCCGACGGCCGCATCCTGATTCCACGCCGTATCGGACAGCAGGACGACCAACTCGTGATGAAGGTGGATCGGACGCTCGGTCACAAGGACCAGGTGAACGTCCGGTACTTCTTCGACAACTTCCACAACGATCCGACGTACACGGAAGGCAATCTCCTGAGCTACAGCAATCCGACGCTCGCGGCCGGGACACGGATGCAAAATGTCGTCGGTGGCTGGACGAGAACCATCTCGCCGACGCTGCTCAACGAGGCTCGCGTTGGATACAACCACACGTTCTCGCGGCGCTTCCCCCCGCCCGGCGTGCCGTCGATGCAGGAGCTCGGCGTCAGGCTGCCGATCTATCCAGCGCTTCCGTCGATTTCGGAGATCAACGCGAACAACTTCTTCAACATCGGCGACAACCTCGAGGCGTCGTTCTACCGGCCCGGACTCGAGATCAACGATCGCGCGGCGTGGGTGAAAGGGAAGCACGCCGTCCAGTTCGGCGGCGAGCTGCAGCACTATGTCGTCGAGATCCGCAACCAGTTTCGCCGCGCCGGGCACTTCCAGTTTGCCGGCAGCAGCACGACCGGCACCGGGAACACGCTCGCCGATTTCCTGCTCGGGTCGCTCAGCAGCTTCGAGCAGGGGACCGGCGAGTACAAGGACTACGTCGTGAATTACGGGTCGTTGTTCGTGCACGACGACTACAGAGTGAGCGGCCGGCTGACGCTGAACCTGGGCCTGCGGTACGAATCGACGCCGCCCTGGCATGAGAAGGTCGGCCGGATCGAAATGTTCACGCTGAAGGACTACCAGAACAACGTGCATTCGACCAAGTTCCCGCAGGCGCCGAGAGGCGAAACATTCCGCGGCGATCCTGGAGTCCCCGAGGACGGCACGGACCCGTCGACGTTCAATTGGGGGCCCCGAGTCGGCTTCGCGTGGGACGTCACAGGCGACGGCAAGACGAGCCTTCGGGGCGGCGGCGGCATGTTCTACGACCAGCATCGCGACGGCGAATCAGGCAACGGCGGCGTGAACGCGGCGCCATGGAACCTCCGTTTGGCTGTCACACGGCCGGCAGGTCCGTTCTCCAATCCCTATCTGGGGCGGACCGACTTCAACCTCATCACCGACGGCACGATCGGCACGCAGCAGGCGATCTTCCCGAGGCCGGTGTTGATCGAAACGCTCGATGAAACTTATGAAACGCCGCTTGTCTACAACTACAACCTCACGCTCGAACGCGAGCTGGCGCAGGGGTTGAGGGCGCGCGCGGCGTACGTGGGCTCCCGTTCGCGGAATGGCCGTTTCGGCGTCCAGCTGAACCCGGCCATTGCAACCATCCCCGGCGCGACGACGGGCAACACCGACGCACGTCGCCAGTTCGCCGCCGACGGCATCGGTCAGGTGAACCTGCAGGTGCAGAATCGGGAGTCGAACTACAACTCGCTGCAGCTCGCGATCACCAAACGCTATTCGCGCGGCTTCCAGATCAGCAGCAACTACACGTTGTCGAAGGTCGAGGGCAACTTCGGCAGCGAGGTCATCCCGTACTTCCTGCCTCAGGATCCCGCGATCATGTGGGGCCCTCTGGATCAGGATCACCGGCATCGATTCACCACGTCGTGGGTGTGGGAGCTTCCGGGCGGCGCCCTGCAGGGACCGGCGCGCTGGGCGCTTGGCGGCTGGCAGTGGTCGGGCGTGATGCAGTATCAGACGGGCCGTCCGTTCACGGTCACCAGCGGCACCGACAACTCGCTCGACGGCATCGGGAACGATCGCGCGAAGCTGACCGGCGCCGACGTCAACGCGCTTCCGACCACCGTCTGCAGCAATTGCGTGTGGTATTTCAATCCGGCCGCGTTCGCGGCGAACGATCTCGGCACGTTCGGCAACGTCGGGAAGGGCGCCTATTACGGCCCGTCGCTCCAGGTGTGGGACATGGGATTGTCCAAGAACTTCCGCTTCAACAGCTCGAGGTATGTTCAGTTCCGGGTGGAGTTCTTCAACGTGTTCAACATGGTCAACTACGACATTCCGAACACGGCCGTCAACAACCAGTCGACGCTCGGCCGGATCACGCGCACCGATCCCAGCTCGGGTGATCCGCGCATTCTCCAGTTCGGGTTGAAGTACGTGTTCTAAGAGCAGGGTGCGAAATTAACCTCGCGCGGGTGGCGCCGGACGGGGCCGCCCCGCCCACCGGAGGCCCGTCTCCCGTGACACCGCGCTTTTCTGGGCCGAGGATGGGTGGGACTGTCCGGCGACAGGCCCCGCCTGAGTTAGTTTCGCAACGTGCTCTAGGCGCCGGGCCACGAAGACACGAAGGCACGAAGAAGACGCTTGGCCGCTCAGACTTCACAGATGAGGGTCGCCGACACGTTTCGGACTGGTCTGCCAGTTGTCTCTCAAGGGACGCTGACGCCACCACGAAGGAGCGGGCATCATCAGCGAATCGGCCAGGCCCAGGACGAACGGTTCGTACGACCGACGCAACTCCGCCAGTCGCGCGTCGGCCTGCGGTGAACGGTTGGGATGAAGACCGGCGCCCTCCAGCTGCAGGCGCACCTGTTCGAGATCTTCTGGTGACAAGCGACTGGCGACGGTGTTTGGGCTGGCCCGAAGGACCTGCGTCAGATCGACGGCGGCGTGTCTCGCAATCGCGAAGGTGACGTGCGCTTGCCATGTCGGCACCCCTTCGATGCCGACGACGACGAGCGCGGAAACGTCGAGCACCGTGGTAAGCGCCGATACCCACGACTGTCGTTGATGCTGCGATCGGAAAAAGGCGACGACCGGGTAAGAAATGTGGCTCTCCAACACCTCGGAACACCAGTATTCCCAGTCTTTCAAAAACCGATCTAACGCGTTGATCTCGCCGGCTTCGGCCAATCGACGCAGCACTTCGGTTGCCGCCGGCGGTGACCCGGCCCAGGCATCGAGCAGCGTCAGTCGGACTTCGCGCCGTGAGAAGGACTGGTACACGACAGGAAAGTACGCGATCACGAGGCCGAGGAACCCGAAGCCCATTCCTGCCTCGGCCACCGTGAGGAAACGAGCGACCCCTGCAACAGGCCGGACATCGCCCAGACCAAGCGTGAAGAACGTCGTGCCGCTCATGTAGAGATCGTCAACGAACCGCGCGTCGCCATCAGGCGTGGCGAGTCGCGATCCGGCGGACCAATGGAGCGCGGCAAAGCCCAGAATCAGGGCTATCGCCCACACCGTCAACAAACCGATCAATGACAACGGACCATAGATCGCAAGAAAGCGCTCGCGACGGTTGTCCGACTCGAACATCACGGCGGTGCGGGCCCATGTCCGCCACGTGCCGCGAAAATACAGTCGTGCGAGACGCAGGCGTCGAGTGACCGTGCGCGGCAGGACGACGGTTTCGAACGCGTCCCAAAGGGCAACGGAAATCAGCGCCAGACCGATGAGAAGAGACAACGAGCCCACGCCTCGAACGCCTTCAGTCCTTGATGAACGCGAGCAGATCGCCGTTGATCAGATCCTTATTGACGGTGCACATGCCGTGCGAGAGCCCCGGATACACCTTCAGGATCGACTCTTTCACGAGCTTCGCCGACAACATCGCCGACGCGCCAATCGGCACGATCTGATCGTCGTCTCCATGCATGATATCTTCTCACCAGGAGTCCTGATGCCTCCCACGTTTGCGAACGGAAAGATCTGCTACATCGAGATGCCGGCGACCGACATCGCCCGCTCGGCGGACTTCTACGGCAAGGTCTTCGGGTGGACGATCAGGAAGCGCGGCGACGGCTCGACTGCGTTTGACGACGGCGTGGGACAGGTCAGCGGTACGTGGATCCTCGGCCGCTTCCCGATGTCGCAGCCCGGCCTGCTCGTCTACATCATGGTCGACAGCGTCGCGGCGACCGTCGACGCGATCGTGGCCAACGGCTGCGCGATCGTGCAGCCCATCGGTGCAGATGCGCCCGAGATCACCGCGCGGTTCCTCGACCCTGGCGGTAACGTGATCGGCCTCTACCAGCAACCCGCGTAGGCTACTGCGCTTGCCGTAGCGCGACGGCTTCAGCCGAGCGGGAGCCGCGGCCGCCGAATTCACGCTCGGTTAAAACCTTCGCGCTACGACGATCTGCAAATCGCCCTAAGGCTAGCGAGCGCACGAGCGGATCAACCGCGGATTTGATCACGATCTTCTCCGTGTCTTCTGCTTTCGTGGCCAACTCGTAGAAAAAGCTCCGAAGGCCGTTGAGCCTGCGGAGCTTCGAGCGTGCGCGCCGGGGCGGATTAGAACAGATACCGCAGCGAGAACTGCATACGGCGCTCGTTGCGCGCCGACGTCACCTTGCCGAAGTTCGTGTCGGTCTGATTGCCCGCCGCGTCGAAGATCGCGCTCGTGTCGACTTCGTTGAACGACAGCGAGTCGAACAGGTTGTAGATCTCCCACCGGAACTGCATCTTCTGATTCCCCTTCATCGGGAAGTTCTTGAAGATCGACAGATCGTGGTTGTGGAAGCCGGGGAGCACGACCTTGGCGTTGTCGCAGTTGTTGCCGATGTCGCCTCGTCCGGTCGGCCGCGAAAAAACGCTCGTGTCGAACCAGCGGTCGATTGTGCGCTGGCCGCGCGCGAGGTTGGCATCACCCGACTGATTCGGGAAGGGACCATCGTTGTTCCCGCACCGTTCGCCGCCGCCGGTGAAGTTGAAGCTGTCGGTCGTCGTGAAGGTGACCGCCGAGATCCCGCCGGTCGCGAACGTGCTGATGCCGGAAATGCTCCAATCGTTCAGCACCCATTTCGCCGCACCGGTGGCCTTGTTGGGCACATCGATCGTGTAGCTCGTGACGACGACATGCTCCTGGAGGTTGTTCCGCCAGTGCGCCTTCCCGGGCGACAGCGGGTTGTTCTGATACACCTGTGATCCGACCACCGCATTCGGGAAGAAGTCCTGATAGCTTCGTGCCCACGTATAGCTGCCCGCCAGCTCGATGCCGCCGGTGAAGCGGCGCGTCAACTGCGTCTGCAGCGAGTTGTACTCGGAGTTGCCAATCGGCTCGGTGATGCTGATGTTGCTGAACCCGAGGATCGGCCGCAGGAACGCGTCCGGGATGGCGCCCGGGTTGGCCGGCGACGCGGGCACCGTCGGGTCGCGGTTCTCCGGCAGGAACTGGGCGCCCGCCGGAATCTGGTTGTAGTTCTTCTGCACCGGCAGGAAGTGTGTCTGGTCCCCGACATACGCCACGTCGAGCACGGTGTGCCAGCCGAGATCGCGCTGCACGCCCACGGTATAGCGGTAGGTCGCCGTGCGCTTGTCCACCTTCGACGTCCCCGACACGTCGATCGGGGCCGTGGTGGCGGTGCCGGTGAGGAACGAGTTGAAGTCCGTGAACCGCACGACGCGGTCGAATCGGAACGCCGGACCGCCCGTCACGTAGAAACCACCCGATCCTTCGTGGAACTCGCCCGCGCCGGCGCGAATGACCGTTCGCGAGTTCAGGGCCCAGGCCATCCCGAAGCGCGGGTCGTATTGCACGCCCGGCGATTCGAAGAAGCCGAATCCGCTGTCGACGTAGGTGTTGTTCTCCTGCGGCACCACGCCGTTGATCTTGCACGGCGTCGTCGGCGTGATGACGCCGCAGGTATAGCCGGTACCCGGCACCATCTGCCCGATGAAGGTCGCCGGGACGATCTCGCCCGTCAGCGGGTTCACGCCGCGCCTCGCGCCGGCGACCGTGACCGGCCGGAACAGGACGGGCGGGTTCCCGCCCCACTTCGGATCGAACGCGCCGAACGCGAAGACCGACGATTCGCCCGAGACGTGATACGGGAGGCCCGACCGGTACATGCGCAGGCCGGCGTCCAGCGTGAGCTTGGAATGGACTCTCCAGGTGTCCTGTGCGAACCACGCGTAGGTGTTCTGCTGGCGGTCGTCGCCGGGACGACCCATCGACTCGGTGTAGCTGGTCACCTGGCCGAGGAGCGCGTTGGAGAACGCGAACCCGGTGTTGTTCGGATTGTTCGTGTCGTTGGAGAAGTTGAAGTCGCCGGCGAAGGTTCCGGATCGCGCCTGGCCGAAGTTCTCGCGTTCGCGCATCGCGCCCATCTTGAACGTGTGCGCGCCGCGCGTGTGCGTCATGTTCGCCGAAATGTTGAAGGCCGTGTCGTGCCCGGTGATCGGCCACCGGTTGTCGTACGTGACGTTCGGGATCCAGTCGGCGCTGCCGCTGCTCTGGAACGTGCCCCACGTCGCCTTTGGAATGAGATTCAGCGGATTGTTGGCCGCGGCGAACTGTGGGAGGCCGGCGAGTGCCGGGAAGCTCGACCGCTGAATGGAGGCGAGCGCCTTGTTGTCTTCGGGCGGGCCGTCCTCGCGGCTGTTGAACACGCCCGTGTTGATCTCGAGCACGGTGTTCCTGCCCAGGATGCGCGTGTAGTCGATTTTGGCCTGGTCGGCGGTGAAATCGTAACGCTGCCGCACGAGCCCCCACCGCGCCGACGCGCCGGCGACGTTGTACCCGACGCTCTTCGTGTACCAGGTCTGCCCCTTGACCGAGAGCGTGTCCTGGTTGCTCGGCCGGTAGTCGAAGCGGAACAGATTCTGGCGTCGCGGATGCGGAATGCTGTCCTCCTGGACGACGAAGTTGTAGCCCGACTCGTTGATGTTCGGCATCGGCAGCATGTTGAGGTACGTCAGGCCTCGCGGATCGAGACGGCTCAGCGGAATCACATTGCCCGGGAACTGCGCATTGGTCAGCGGATCGCGAATCGAGATCAACGCCCCGGACGGCGTGCGCGTCTGCGAGAAATCGCCCTGCCGTTCGAGCGCCGTCGGCACCATCCATCGCCTGAGGATGTTGGGATCTTTCAGCTGCGTGTCGTCGAGCGAGTAGAAGAACAGGAGTTTCTTGTTCAACCCCGGCACCGGCCCGCCGAGGTTTCCGCCCAGTGTGCTGTACCGATACTCCGGCTTCGGAAGGTTCGCCTTCGTGTTGAAATAGTTGATGGAGTTGAATCGCTTGTCGCGCTGATAGGTGTACGCCGTGCCGTGGTAATCGGTGCCGCCGTGCTTGGTGATGAAGTTCACCTGCGCGCCGCCCTTCAATCCGTATTCGGCCGCGTACGCGCTCATCTGCACGTTCACTTCGGCGATGGCGTCGAGATTCGTCGCCCCGCTGAAGTTGCCGCCGCCGCCGCCCGACCCGCCGCCGTCTCCGCCGTTGATGCCGTCGACGTAGATCGTCTGGCCGCGCGTCGAGCCCTGAATGGCCGGCACCGCGGTCGCGAAGCTGCCGCCGAAGGTTTCCTGATCGTTGGCGAGGAGCGAGACGCCCGGCAGAATCTTCAGCAGCGAGATCGGATCGCGGCCGCGAATGGAGAGTTGGGTGACCTGTTTGAGGTCGAGCACCGCCTGATGGGACGTCTGCGTGGTGGCCAGAAACTGTCCCACCGAGCTCACCGTCACCGCTTCGCTGAACTGCCCAATCTCGAGTTTCAGGGATCCGACGGCAAGCCGGTTGTTGCCCTGCACGATGTTGGCCTTCACTTCGAGCGGCTTGAATCCCGACAGCGCGACGCGGATGGTGTACGGCCCCGGCGTCAAACTGGGGAAGATGAAATTGCCGACCTCGTTCGTGACCGTTCGGCGTTCCTCGCCGCTGTTCTCATGGACAATCGTGACGTCCGCGCCCGGCACGACCTTGTCGCTCTCGTCCACGACCGTCCCGGACATTGACCCTGTCACGGTTTGTGCCGCCACGCTGACGGCGAGCATCACTACCACCCACACCGCCGCGAACCGGAAATACCTCATGCCACCCTCTCATGGTCTAAACGAACAGCCGAGTCGTGACTCGCCCCAATCGAGCAATTGTGAGCCCCTGATATAGCGAACTTTATCGGTAAAGTAAACAACTTTAGCGTTAAAGCCAAAAATGAGGTATAGAACGACCGCGGCCCGGGGGCCCGACACCACCTGGCGCGATTACGGAGGGTCCGCGGACGCGGACATGTTCTCGCCGGCTTACGGTTCGTGCTGGGAGCTCTCGACGCGGATGCGACGCCGAATTCGCGATAGTGAACAAAACGGTCTACCACGGAGGACACACCTCCTATCCTCCGCGTTCTCCGTGGTAGAGATCTTGAGGTACACGAGATGAGAAACACGCTTCATGTGATCGTCGTCATGATCGCGGTGGGATCGGTCGTCGGCTTCGCGCAGCAGCCGCGCGTGCGGCCGCTGCCAGAGCAGGTCCCCTCGATCTCTCAGCGGCCGACCGGCTCCAGCCTCGGCACCATCCGGGTGGGGGCGTCCGACAACAACATCTGGTTCGGCTGGCGCGTCGGCGTTCCGGCGGCGACGCTCCGGCTGCTGACGCTCTCGGAGGCGCTGCCGAAGTACGACCTTGCGAGCGTGGCGTTCGTCGAAGCGTCGAGCACGCAGATCGTCGGCCCGGAGATTCCGAAGAAGCTTGATTACCGGCTGCAGCCCGGCGAGCGCAATGCGGTTGTCTATCGTCTGCGCGAGCTGAACGAGCAGATCCTCGCGTACCGGGTGGACGCGCTCGGATCGGATGCGGCCGTCCGACGGAGAATCTTCGAGTTCGCGAAAGCCATCAACGCGCCGACGATCATCGTCGCGGCCGACGCGGCGCCGATGGCCGAGATCGACGCGCTGGCGGGCGAGCTCGAGATCAACGTCGCGATCGACAGCAAGGCCGATCCCAAGGCGACGATTGCGGCGCTCGACGGGCGCGGCAAGCGGATGGGCGTCGCCGCCGATCTCGGCGCCTGGATGCAGGCCGGCATCAAGCCGGTTGACGGGCTTGCAACAGTCAAGGATCGGCTGATGGTGGTGAGCGTGAGCCCGCTCGGGAGCGGTGCCGCCGCACTCGGCGATTTTTTCCTCGCCGCCCATCGCGCAGGCGTGAGGCCGTTGTCGATCACCGTTCAGTCGACCGGGGCGACCGAGGGCGAGCTGCTGAAGACCCTGAACGCCTTCGAGCGCGTCATGTGGCCCGCGATGGCGGAACGTGTAAGACAGATGCTCGATTCGCCGGCCGGGAAAATTCGGGGACCCGACCGCCTCAAGCCGGAGGAGCGGCAGCAGATCGAAGCAGCGGCGCCGCGTCAGGCGATCGTCAAGCCGAAGAAGCCGCGCAAGCTGCTGGTGACCGACATCCAGATGTATTCGGGACACTCGACGATCCCGCACGGGAATCTGCTGCTCGAGTTGATGGCGAAGAACACAGGCGCCTTCGAGCCGGTCTTCAGCAACGACCTGAACCTGCTGAAGTATCCGAAGATCAAGGAGTTCGACGCGGTCTATCTGAACAACGTCTGCGGCATGGTGCACAACGATCCGGACGTGCGTGAAGGCATCCTCCGCTTCGTCCGCGAGGGGGGCGGCATCGGCGGCCATCACGCCGTGACCTTCGCGAACAACAACTGGCCCGAGTTCGCGGAGATGATGGGCGGATGGGCGGGCGCGCATCACGTCGAAAAACAGATGATCAAGATCGATGACCCCGGCAGCCCGCTGACGAAGGCGTTCGGCTCCGCGAGCTTCGAGCACACCGACGAGTTCTATCAGTTCCCGCCCTCGTCGCCGTACTCGCGCGAGAAACAGCACATCCTGCTCAGCATCGACGTCGAGAAGTCGGACAGGGCGACGGACAGCCGCCTGTGCCCGCAGTGCACGCGTCCGGATCAGGATTACGGTCTGGCGTGGATCAGGACGTACGGGAAGGGCCGCACCTATTTCACGCCGCTCGGCCATACCAACATCTTCTACACGGATCAACGCTGGACCGGACACCTGCTGGCGGCAATCCAGTACATCCTCGGCGATTTGGACGCGGACTCGACGCCGAGCGCGAAGGCAAAGTCGACGGCAGCGGCCGGGAAGTAAAGACCTCCACCAAAACTTGTTTTCAGATTGGACAAAACCCCGTGTCCCCCGAGTCCTCCGTGGTCAGTTATTTTTGTATTGGCGCTTGCCGTCGGTCTGTTTTGCCGAGGAGACACGGAAACAGCCGTAGACCCTGTATCTCGCGCAACTGCGGGACAGACTCGGGCCGACGGCGCTCGCGAACATCGGGCACGTCCCACAACGTCCGCTTCGTCAGCGCGTGACGACTACTTGTCTACGGCAGGTGGGGGCTCCACAGAACCGACGCGGGCGTCCGCAGGTTTCAAGGTCTTGCTTGGGCCTGGACCGCCGTCTAATCGGCGGGCCTTCTTGACGGCGGCTGGCATCTTGCGCTTTCGATCGGTTGCGGCGCCCGACTTCGCGCCGGGCAACGGGCGCCGGCTGGAGGGCTCCATGCGCTCGCGATGCCGAATGAACGCCTTGATGATTTTCAGCGCGGCGCGCGCTTCGCGTTCGGTGCGCCGCCCCCGGAAGTACGCGGCCAGCTCCCGGTTGGCGCGCAGAACCTCCTGCTCGCGGATCTCCTGTTCGGCGGCATCGGCGTGAGGAGCAGCGCGTTTGCGCAACGGACCCATCGGCACCATTCCAGGCGTTCGCGTTGTGAACTCGAGATCGTAGCACCGATGGGTGCAGCCGCGGGTGGCCACGGCCGCTATCCGTCCTGGCGACGCAGGTGGTGGTGATTTCCGCGTCCCTGTCCATTCTCGCCTTGCTGCTCGCGCGACGGCGACTCGCTATCTGGGGAGAGGCGCCGCTCATGTTCGAGGACGAGTTCCCCGGCCAGCCGCTGCAGTTGGAGTGGTAACGACCGCGGTGAGATAACATGGCGCGCCTTCACGCATGTATCGTGCTCTGGGATGGCTCGAATCGACCGCGTTCAGCACGTGGATGCGCGAGGATCCGTCGATCTTCGCGTTTCCGGGCGTGCTCACGGTGCACACGATCGGGATGGCGCTCATCGTCGGCATTGGCGTCGCGCTCGATCTCCGCATCCTGGGCGTGGCGCGAGGCGTGCCGATCGGCGAGATGAAGCGGTTCTTTCCGGCGATGTGGTTCGGCCTGTGGCTGAACATCGCGTCCGGCGTCGCGCTGCTCGTCGCCTATCCGGCCAAGGCGCTGACCAATCCCGTCTTCTACCTCAAGCTGACGTGCATCGCGCTGGCCTTGGTCCTCCTGCGATCGATCCGGCGTCGACTGTTTCGAGACCGCGAGTCGTTCGTCGATCCGATGCCCGCCAGACTGCGCCTGATGGCCGGAGCGTCGGTCGGCTGCTGGGTTGGCGCAATCGCCGCGGGCCGCTTGCTCGCCTACACGTACACGAAGCTCATGACCACCTGGTAGCATGGCTCCCTTTCAAGTCTGGCTGGTGCACGCGCTCTCGACGGCATCACCAGCGGTCGCACGGTTCATGCATTCGGTCTGGGGCTGGCCCTTTGCCGAAAGCATCCACTTCATCGGCTTGTGTCTGCTGCTCGGTCCGGTCGTCATGTTCGACCTGCGGCTGTTGGGCGTCGCCAAGCGGATTCCGATCGTCGCGTTGCACAAGCTGATTCCGTTCGGTCTGATTGGCTTCGCGATGAACGCCGTCACGGGATCGATGTTCCTGATGACGGAGCCCGATCAGTACATCTACAACCCGTCGTTTCATTTCAAGGTGCTGTTTCTGACGGTTGCCGGCACCAACGCGTTGTCGTTCTATCTGATTCCCTGGCGTCGCATCGGCCGGCTCGAGCCAGGCGCGCCCGCGCCGCGATCGGCGCGGATCATCGCGGTTGTGTCGCTGTCGATGTGGATGGGCGTGATAATTGGCGGACGGATGCTGACGTTCTACCGGCCTGGTGTGTGCGGCCCGGCCGGGCCGGGGTTTCTCGCCGAATGCATTCCTCGCGTCCGACGTTAGTGTTTACCGCATTGGTGACTGGTGTGCACATAAGACCTGGCTGCGTGCTCTTGATTGGTTTGCTGGTCGCGTCTTGCGGCGGTTGTAGTCGCTTGCAGGTCATGGCGGCGCCAGGCGTCCAGTACGAGGAGGTCAAGGACTGGCCCAGGCTTCCCGGCGGCGTTCAGCTCGGCGAAGCCGCTGGAGTTGCCGTCGACATGAACGGCCATGTCTTTGTTTTCCATCGGCCGGGCAGAGGGTTCGACACGACGGCAACAGCGAAGCTCGCCGAGCCCACGGTGCTCGAGATCGACGCCGACACGGGACGGTTGATCCACTCGTGGGGCGCCGACACGTTTCTCGTGCCGCACGGCATCACGATCGATCACGCGAACAACGTATTTCTCACCGACGTCGGGCTGCAGCAGGTCTTCAAGTTCACGCACGACGGCAGGCCCCTCTTCACACTGGGGGAGCCGCGCGTCGGCGCCTGGGATGCCAACCATTTCAACCAACCCACCGACATCCAGATTCGGCCGGACGGAACGTTTTATGTGTCCGACGGCTACGTGAACAGCCGCGTCGCGAGGTTCGACAAGAACGGCAAATGGATGCAGGAGTGGGGGAAGAAAGGCTCAGGACCGGGTGAGTTCAGCAATTCGCACGGAATCACGTTGGTGCCTGGCAGTACCGATGTCCTCGTCGCCGACCGGGAGAACTCACGGCTGCAGCTCTTCGACCGGACCGGCACGTTCAAGAAGCAGTGGGTTGGTGTCAAGGACGCTCAGACGACCGGACGCGTGTTTTGTGTCGCCGCCGATCCCGACGGTAACTATTACGTCGGCATCCGTCGCGCAGATTACGATACGCAGCACACCGGCGTACTCAAGCTCGATCGCGACTGGAAGATTGTCACCTCGATCGGCTTCGGACAGCCGGGCGGCCCGGTGTTCAACGCGGTGCACGACATCGCTGTGGGAAAAGACGGGGCGATTTACGTGGCGGAAACTCGCACCAGGCGCGTCGTGAAACTTCGGCCTGTGAGATGAAAACGTACTGATACAGTTCCACTCGTGGAGGTGCCCCGTGCAACGACGGAGATTTCTTGTCGTCGTGGTGGTTGCGGCGTGGTCGGTGACAGCACTCGGACAGGCGCCGGCAACCGGCGTCACCGTCTTCGAAGGCGCACGCGTGATCGTTGGCGACGGGCGCACACCGATCGAGAACGCGTCGTTCGTCGTGAATGGCGCGCGCGTCGTGCAGGTCGGCAAGGCCGCCGACGTGCGCGTGCCCAGGGGTGCGACGCGGGTGAATCTGGCCGGCAAGACCGTCATGCCGGCGATTGTCGACACCCACACCCATCTGAGCCAGACGCGCGAGATGCTCATCGACGACCTGCGGCGGAGGGCGTACTTCGGCATTGGGGCGGCGCTCAGTCTCGGTCAGGACACGACGGACGCGTCATTCCAGGTTCGGGCGCAGACAATGCCGGGCCTGGCGAGGTTCTTCACGGCCGGGCGCGGGATCACGGCGCCGGAACCAGGGCGCACGACCGCGCCGTACTGGGTCACGACGACTGCGGAAGCCCGCAAGGCCGTGCAGGAAGACGCGGCCAAGAAGGTCGACATCATCAAGATCTGGGTCGACGACCGCATGGGCACGGTGAAGAAGCTGTCACCCGAGCTCTACAGCGCGGTCATCGATGAAGCGCACAAGAACGGACTTCGCGTCATCGCTCACGTCTACACGCTCGAGGATGCGAAGGCGACGCTCGCTGCCGGCCTCGACGCGTTCGCGCACGGTGTGCGGGACAAGGACCTCGATGATGAGTTCATGGCACTCGTGAAACAGCATCCAAACCTGGTCCTCGGACCGAACATGCCCGATCGGGGCGTGGTGGCGAATATCGACTGGCTGCGGCCGGCCCTCTCGGCCGCGGAGTTCGAAGTGCTTCAGAAGGGCAACACCAATCGGCCGGACGCCCAGGCCTTCTGGGGCATCCAGGCGCGCAACCTGGCGAAAATGAGCGCCGCAGGTGTGCGCATCGTCGTCGGGACCGATGGGAATACGCCGTACGCGCCGCACGTGGAAATCGCCGACATGGTGGCCGCCGGGATGACACCGATGCAGGTGATCGTGGCTGCGACGCGCAACGGTGCGCAGTTTCTCGGGCTGGCCGACGCCGGCACGATCGACGCGAACAAGAGCGCCGACTTCCTCGTGTTGGACGCCAACCCGCTGGACGACATCACCAACACGCGGAAGATCGCGACTGTGTACCTGCGCGGCGCCCCGGTGGACCGCTCCGCGTACAGATAGATCGTCTCCGACAGTGGCAGACGCCGTCGAAATCGTTTGACGCCAGGAGTCACGTGTGTCACATTACGACTGTGACACTGTTCGGCTTCACGCTTCGACCCGGACAGTCCATCTTCGACCAGATCGTCTTTGCGGCGACGAAGGCGTTCGTGAGCGGTGAGTTTCAGCCGGGCCAACCGTTTCCGTCCGTCCGCGCGCTCGCGTCCGATCTGAAGATCCACCCCAACACGGCGCACAAGGTCATTCAGCACTTGATTCAGGAACGCTGGCTCGAGGTGCAGCCTGGGATTGGCACAGTCGTGGCGGCGCGCCCGGCGGCGCGCGCCGGCGACCGCCACTGGCTGCTGCAGCACGAAGTTGAACAACTGGTGGTCGAAGCGCTTCGCGTCGGCGTCAACCTGGAAAACGTCGTTGACGCCATCGAGGCCCGCTGGGCCAAACTGGCTGGTCGGACGACGGCACGAGAGGTGAGTCGCAAGTGATTGTTAGAAGGGGCACAATCGATGTGGAGTCTTTCATGCGGACTACCGCCGTTATCATCGCCGCTGTCGCCGTGTCGAGCGTACGGTTGGTGGCACAGGAACACAAGGCCGTTCCGAAAGACTCGATACGCGTGTCGATTCCCGGGTGTACCAAGGGTTACATTTTTACGGCAGGCCGCCGCACGCAGGATGAGCCCGGCAGCGTTGACGTTCCGGAGGGCATGCATTTCCGCATGAATGGGCCGAAGAAGATGATGGCCGAGATCAAAGCTCAGGAAGGTTCGATGATTATGATCACCGGCGTCACGAGGAAAGGCCAGCACAAGCCGGACGGTGTCGGCATCGGCGGGGGCGTACGGGTTGCGCCGGGGCCGGGGTTTGGGGGCGGCCTATCGGGCAGTCCGGTCGCCAGCCAGATCAGCATCGACGTCGAGGGCTGGCGTCCGATGGTCGGGAGCTGCCGGTCGCGATAGTAGGGCTTCCGGGTGCGGCTGTAGATTGGAGTGCTGCTCATGCCCAGAATCATGTCCCCTCTCATGGCGTTCGTCCTGGCCCTGATGCCGATGGCGATCTCGTCGGCGCAGGCGCCGGCAAACGATAAAGCGCTCGACATCTATTTCATCGACACCGAAGGCGGCCAGGCGACGCTGTATGTGTCGCCCTCAGGCCAGACGCTGCTGGTCGACACCGGAAATGCGGGGGAGCGCGATCTCGGTCGCATTCTGGAGGTTCTCAACGTGGCGGGCGTCAAGCAGATCGATCACATGTTTCTGACGCACTACCACGGCGATCATTACGGCAGCATGCCGGAGCTGTCCAAGCGAATGCCGATCAGCCATTTCTACGATCACGGCGAGTCGGTCGAAAAGGAACGGCCGAACGTGGCGACCTTTCTGAAAACCTACGCCGACATCGTCAGCAAAGGCGTGCGCACTGTGGTAAAGCCCGGCGACAAGATTGCCTTGGCCGGCACGGCCGTGACCGTGGTGACGAGCGGTGGCAATGTCTTACGAACGCCGCTCGCCAAGGCGCCCGGAGCGGGGAAGCCGAATCCCGCGTGCGCGAGCTTCACAGAGCGCGACGAGAGCAAGGTCGATCCCGACAATCATCAATCCGCCGGGTTCGTGATGACGTACGGACGGTTCCGAATGCTCAATTTGGGCGATTTCACCTGGAACCGCGAATTCACGTTGATGTGCCCGACGAATCCGATCGGGACGGTGGACCTTTACCTTACCAGCCATCATGGTCTCGACCAGTCGGGGTCCGCGGCGTTGGTCCACGGCGTTCGACCGCGCGTCGCGATCCTGAACAACGGCACCCGCAAAGGCGGTCACGTCCAGACGTACCAGATTCTCGAGTCGTCTCCGGGACTCGAGGATCTGTGGCAGCTGCATTGGTCGTATTGGGGCGGCGTCGAGCACAACGCGCCAGGCGTGATGATTGCGAACATCGACGAACCCGCACAGCTCGCCGCGATCGTCGGCGGTTCATCGGCACCAGGCCAGACGACAGCCACCGCTCCGCCGGCGGGACCGGCAGGCAACGCCAATCATGCGCCCGCGCACTATCTCAAAGTGACGGCGCGGACCGACGGGTCGTTCACGGTAACAAACAGTCGGAACGGGTACACGAAGCAGTACGCCGCCCGAAACTGATTGGGCGAGAATCCACGCGTCAGCGCGCGGGCGTTGTTGGCCGAGATCACCGCCCGCCGCTGCTCTTCTTCGGCGCAACCATCTTGGTGACGCGGCCAACGCTCGTGTCGCCAGCATACAGGTTGTCCTGCTTGTCCATGGCCCAGTAGCTGGCTTCGATGAACTGCCCGGTCCCGATACCCATTCCGTTGCCGATGGCACCGAGTACGTTGCCATTCCGATCCAGCTTCAAGAACTGGCCATCCTGACCGCTTGCCATCCATGGCTGGCCGTGCGAGTCAAAATAGAGGGCGCACACGAGGTTTCTCATTTGCATCGTCTTGACGAACGTGCCGTCTCCAGAATAGATAACGATGCGATATTCCTCGCGGTCGCCGATCCAGACATCGCCGTTTGTCGGATCGACGGCGAGCCCATGGGCCGAGCTGAATTTTCCTTGTCCCACCTCGTTCCCGTACCACTGCTTGATGAAGGTGCCGTTCTTATCGAGGTGGATAATCCGTGCGGCGCCGAGATTGTTGACCGGATCATCTGAATCAGTGTCATTGGGGCTCTCGTTCGCATGCCCCTCGGCGATATAGACATCACCGTTCGGAGCGAAGGCGATCATCACCGGCTGCCAGAGAAGCCGTTGTGCTTTGGCTTCATTCCAGTCCCCCCGGCGTCCGCGCTCGCCGATCGTTAGGAGCAGCTTGCCCTCGGGACTGATTTTCATCACGGTCGCGCCATTCGCGGCGGTAATCCAGACATTGTCCGCAGCATCGACGGCCATCCCGTGCGCCTTGTCCTGATAGCCGATCACGTCCGGGCCGACCTGAAGGATCTGTTTGTAATTCGGATCGAACTTGAACAGCTGCGGTTTCCCGGCGTCCGCGCGCTGAAAGACCCAGAGATTTCCTTTCGAGTCGAGGGCGACCGCGGGGACACCGCCAAAGCCGGGAGGCAACACATAGGGGTACGTGAACGTGTACCCCATCGTTTGTTTCCATTGCACACGCTGCAATGACTGGCGCGCGCGGCCAAGCCGGTTCCCGCAAAGGGGCGACCGCCTGCAGGCCGGCGTCTCCCCGGCGGCCGGCGCCGGAGGCGCGGGAAGCGCGGTGTTGCCAGCCGCGCCGCGGCCAGTGCCGTCACTGCGGGGCGGTACGGTGACATGTCCACTCGAATCGACGATCGTTCGTCCAGTTGGATCGGGGAATGATCCCTGCAGAAACCAGGCAGGTGTCGCGCCGACAGCCGGCCCCTCCGTTGGTGGCTGAGGTTCGGAGATTCCCAGCGTCCCGCTGAGCATCATGCCGATCGCCAGAGCGGCAACTCCAGCGAGATTCTTTTCGTCCATTTCAGCCTCCCTGGATCACGCCGGACCACCTGGAGTGAGAGCCAAACTCTTGTCGTGGATTATAAGCGGCTCATACGAGTCGGAAAGATCGTGATCACTCTGCCGACCACCAGTGGGCCGCAGCAGGAGCAGCGCGCCTGAGCGTACCGGTCCCACGAACACAGCCGCAATGACAATCACGCCAACGGTGAGAAGCGCGGTGACGATCGTTCGCAACGCGGCCGTTGAGGCCAAAAATCTTACCAGGCGGTGTGGCGCTTGAGTGCTCACCCTTGTCGGGTGACGTCCGAACGGGCGGCCGCACGGCCAACGGCATACGGGATGAAGCCCGCGCTGTTGCGCGGGCGTCCCTACAAGTTGCCGCAACGCGCGGACCGCTTGAAACAAAAGCGATTTGTCGCACTCGGCCTCGCCGGTGGGCCGAACGACGAATTACGAATCGGTGATCGGGTTACACAAACTGTATCTGAGGTGTTAGATGCCGCGCATGCGGACAACGGCGAGACTTACAGCTGCGACACTCGGGGCGAGTTGTGTCGTGCTCGCTGCAGCAGCAACCCGATCGATGAGCGCACAGACCGACGAGTGGACTCCGCCACATCGGATGCTCTTGACGCCTGAACGAGCGCTGGCGATCGTTCTCGCCACCGATCGCAAGCTCGATTACGTACCAGGCGAAGTGCTCGTCAGATTTCGGCCGGGCGTCGGTGTCGCCGGACAACAGCGCGCCTTGACAGCGCTTCGCAGTAAACCCGCCGCCGCCAACTTTCGATGGGTTGGCGATGTCGCGGTTGTGACGGACCGCTCAGAGCTCGACGCCACCATTCTCGCCGCGCAGCTGGCCTCACAACCCGAGATCGCCGTTGCGGAGCCCAACTATCTGTACCGCACGAGCGCAACGCCGAACGACCCCGGATTCTCGCAACGGCAATGGAACATGACGGCGCTCGACATGCCGCGCGCGTGGGACATCAATCCGGGCGCGACCGACACGATCATCGCCGCGGTGGTCGACACCGGCATCACCTCGGTGGCCCGCTCGTACTCGTTTCAGACGTGGAACGGCCGCACGACCCAGGCCGTGCTGGTGCCCTTCAATCTCAACCCCGATTTCAAAGCCAGCCGCATCGTCGGCGCTCGCGATTTGGTCTTCTGGGATGGACCGGTGCTCGACATGCACGGGCACGGGACGCACGTTGCGTCGACGATCGGTGAGGAGACGAACAACTCGCTGGCGGAGGCCGGCATCGCGTATCGCGTGAAGCTGATGCCGGTGAAAGTCTGCGTCGGTTTCTGGGAAGTGCAATTCGTCATGTCCGCCACCGGGTATCGCGGCTTCGTGCCGCCGAACGTCGGCGGCTGTCCCACCTCGGAAGTTGCAGAAGGAATCCGCTACGCAGCCGACAACGGCGCGAAGGTGATCAACCTCAGCCTCGGTGGATTCGAGCCGTCGGCCATCGTGCGCGACGCAGTGGCGTATGCCGTCGGGAAAGGCGCGTTCATTGCGATCGCGATGGGCAACGAGTTCGAAGACGGCAATCCCGTGGGGTACCCGGCGGCCTATGCCGCGGATCTCGACGGCGTCATGTCCGTCGGTGCGCTCGGTCGCTCGCTCGTGCGCTCCTTCTATTCGAACACCGGACCGCACAACGAGATTTCGGCGCCGGGAGGCGACGATCGAGATGGCGGCGCCGGCGGCATGATCTGGCAAAGCACGATATTCAGGACCGACTCGAACCCGGCAACGGTGATCGCCCCTCGATTCGATCGGTATGCCGAGTCGGCGTTCGAAGGAACCTCGATGGCCGCGCCCCACGTCGCAGGGACAGCGGCGCTCATCATCAGCCAGGGCGTCACCACTCCGGCTGCGGTCGAAGCGCTGATCAAGAAGACCGCACGGTTTCTCGGAACGCCGAAGGTCGGCACTCCCGGCAGAAACGAGGAGTACGGGTATGGGCTCATCCAACCAAGGGCCGCGCTGCTTGGCTTCGGCCTTGCGAGGTAAGCCGATGCATGCCACGCCGCGCCTTGTCATCCGCATTGCCTGGATTTGGTGCTTGCTGGCAGCCTGCTCGAATTCAGCGATCGCCCAGACGGCCGTCCTCGTCACGCACGATCGGACCAAGATCTGGACGAAGGACTTCCGGTCGACGGCGGTTGTCGTCGACGCCGGCACGACTCTGGCTGTCGTCGATCAACGTAAGGATTGGTACGAAGTGATCCTGCCAGGAGACTTCCGCGGTGCGACCGGCTTCGTCTACAAGTCGAATGTCGATGCGGCAAGTCCACCGACTGCATTGCCCCAGTCGCGGCGCCAGACAGCCTCGGCGCAGGTACCATCGAAACGATCGCGGTTGGTGGGTGTCGTCGGCTTCGGCCAGTTCGGCTACGCGCGATTCGCCGCCAAACACAGCTTTCAGGCGGTCACGGGACAAGGTGGAGACGGCTTCTTCGGCGGCGGTGGTGGAGTGCGGCTCGGCAACGGATTCTTTCTCAACGCCTCGATCGATCGCTTCACGCAAGGCGGTGAACGTGTGTTCGTGATGGACAACGAGGTCTTCAAGCTTGGCGTACCGGTCAGCATCACGCTGACGCCGATGGCAGTGACGAGCGGTTGGCGATTCGTGCACGACCGCGCGACTCCATACGTGGGCGCAGGAATCGGCAGAATCCGCTACGAAGAGAGCTTCCGCTTCGCCGACGCGACCGAGAACGTCGACGCGCGGTTCGCGAGCTATCACGTGCTCGGCGGAGTCGAGGTCCGAAATGGCTGGGTCGCGACCGCGTTCGAGGTGGAGTACTCCCGCGTGCCCGACGCCCTTGGTATTGGAGGGGCGTCGGCGGCGTTCCAAGAATCGGATCTGGGCGGGCTCGTCGCGCGCGTCAGGGTTCTCGTGGGCCGCTGAGGCTCAGGCAGGCTCGCCGCTCGGTGAGGAGACGGGACCGCGCCAATGGCGTCCGCTATGTCAGCAGCACGACGGCGCCCGTGATCACCAGCGTGCCGGCATGACGATGGAATCGTTGCAGGCTTCCGAACGGCGGACGCTACGGCTGGTCGAGCAGCGTCTGCAGTCGCACTGCGGTTCGGATCACCCTGGCGTCCTGTCCGTGATCGGCAGTCAATTGAAGGCCCAACGGCAACGCGCTCCCGACCGGCATCGGAATCGTGATCGCCGGCGTGCCCAACGCCGTCCACGGCGCGTTCATCCGCGAATCGCCGGTCGACGCGAGACCGAGCGGCGCCGGGCCGACCGCGGCCGGCACGAGAATCACCGGCGTCGACCTGTAGATCTCCGCCACCTCGTTCCGGCAGTCGGCGATGTGCCTCATCGCCTCGTCGTATCGCGCTGCTGGAATCTGAAGACCCTCGCGCACCAGGTCTGCCATGTCGGCCAGCCGGTTGCCGTACTCCTTGAACCGTTGCTCGTGAAAACGCGCGCCCTCATAAAACATCACCGTCCGTTGGGCGTCGATGAGCGTAGCGAGCATCGAAGCGATGTCGATCGACTGAATGGGCACGCGGGCGCGGCGCAGGAGCGATAGCGCGTCCTGAAAGGCCTTCGCCATCGCTGCATCGACTTCGGGCATCGGATCCGGCGCAGCGAGCGCGAACCGCTCGGTGGGGCCAGCGGCGTGGCCCATCGATTCCCAGAACGCAAGCATGTCGGCCGCGGTGTGCGTGAAGAACCCGAGCGTGTCGAGGCTCTTCGCGAAGGGAAGCACGCCGTCCATCGGCAGCAGCCCGTAGCTCGTCTTGAATCCGGTGACGCCGCAAAACGACGCCGGCCGCACCACCGATCCACCTGTCTGCGTGCCGATCGCGAGCGGCACCATCCCTGCCGCGACGGCGGCTGCCGATCCGCTCGAGCTTCCTCCAGGGGTGTGCGCGAGGTCGCGCGGATTGCGCGTCGGAGCGGGTGTGCGATAGGCGAACGCCGTGCTCTGCGTCTTGCCGAGAAGCACCGCGCCGCGCTGACGCAGCTGCCGGACGATTGCCGCGTCCTCCGTGCCAAGCCGCCCTTTGTAGATGGGCGATCCGTATTCGGTGGCGAGACCCTTCGTCTCGATGATGTCCTTGGCGCCGAATGGAATCTCTGCGAGCGTCCCGCTTCCGGCCGGCCGCTGCGGGGCGACCTGCACCCACGCCTGAATGGACGCATCCTTCACGCGGATGAAATCGACGCACGGCTGCAGCGCGTCGGCGCGAGCCTTCGGCGACGCATTCAACCAGTCGCGAAACGTCTCGAGGCGGCGCGGCTGCGCCTTCACAGAAACCGCGGCGGCGATCCCGGCAAGAAGAAACGTTCTTCGCTTGATCACAAACTATGAGTTTATAAACCTTCCAGCCGCGTCTCCGCGTCGCCGAAGTGTTCGAGCGTCACGCCCATGCGATCCATGATCGAAAGGTACAGGCTGCACAATTTGCGGTTGTCATCGCCGGCGTACAGGTAGTCCAGCGACCGGCCGGTCTCGAGCGCTCCGCCGAGGCCGCCGGCCGTCACGACCGGCACCTTCATGTTGTCGTGTTTCCAGCCCGCCCACATGTTCGACAGCCAGAGCAGGCAGCAGTTGTCGAGCACGGTGCCTTCACCCTCGGGCATCGCGTCCAGCTTGCCGGCGAGGTAGGCGAGCTGGCTCAAATGAAACCGCGAAATCCGCTCGTACCCGTCGGACAGGTCGTCGTGCGACGCGGAATGATGTCCCTCGCGCATGTCGAGGAACGGGTAATACAGCGACGACAGATCGCGCGCCAGGAGGAGCGACGCCACGCGCGTCTTGTCGGTCTGGAACGCGAGCGCGATGATGTCGCACATCAGACGTGCGTGCTCGCGGAGATCTTCCGGAAGTCCGTTCTGCGGCCGTTCCATGCTGAAGACCGGGCGGCCTTTCGTCTTCGCGACGTCGTCCGCCGTGTCCTTCGCGTCCCGCATGCGTTCGATCCGCTTTTCGACCTCGCGGACGCTCGTGAGGTACTCGTCAAGTTTCACCCTGTCGGTGGAACTGACGGATCGGGCGAGACCGTCCGCGCGATCTCTGACGCGGTCCAGAATGCTCTGATACCGGAGGCTTCCGCGGTTCTCGAACAGCGTGTCGAACGCCAGCGAGGGGTACACCTCGTTCGGCACCGGCGACTCCGCGCTCTGCCACGAGATGTGCGAGCTGTATGCCATCGAGAAGTTGGTCTCGTGGTATCCGGTCATCGGCTGTTCGCACGCCAGCACGAGACTGGCCTGTGGCGTCTCCGCGCCGACGTGGTTCGCGATGACCTGGTCCATCGTGATCCCGGATCGGACAATCGGTCCTTTCTGAATCGGCACGCCGGACAGCAGATTGCCGGTCTGCCCGGGATGGATCCCCATGCCGACGGCCGGTTTGTTGAACAGGCCGTTGATGACGTTGATCTTCTTCTTCAACGGTTCCAGCGGCGAGAGCGATTTGCTCAGCGTCATCTCGGCGCCGGTGCCCTTCGCCCACCAGTGGTTGCCGTTGATGCCGTTGCCCATGAACAGCACGGCGAAGCGTTTGGGAAATGGTCCCGCGGCGTCCGCGGTGCCGGCCCACGCCGGCAGCGACTCCATCCAGGGCAGCGCCATGGTGACGCCGATGCCGCGGAGAACCGTTCGTCTCGAAACGGCTTTCATACATTCACCTCGACTCGGCGGCCCGGGACTCGCCGGTCAACAGGACCTCGCGCGCAGAGTCTTCTTCGTGTCTTCGTGTCTTCGTGGTCAAGCTTTTCCGTGATCGGGATTCTATTGCTCGGCCGGCGGCAGAAACTTCACGCACACCGGCGACGGCGCGCTCGCGAACACGCCGGACGGTTTCAGCCGGCCATTCCCGGCGTCGATGCGGCAGACGAGTACCGTATCGGAATCCTGATTGCCGATCGCCAGATGTTTTGCTGACGGCTCGATGCCGAAATGGCGCGGCTTGGACCCGCCCGTGCCCTGCTCCTCCACGTATGTCAGCGCTCCCGTTTCGAAGTCCGCTGTGAACAGCACGACGCTGTTGTGACCACGGTTCGACACATACACCCATTTCCCAGACGGATGGACGTCGATCTCGGCTCCGCTGTTCGCGCCGTCGAAGTACTCGGGCAGCGTCGACACGGTCTGCACCTCCTTCAACGCGCCCGCGTTCGCGTCGTAAGCGAACGTCGTAATCGTGGAGGTCAGCTCGTTGACGACGTAGGCGAAGCGGCCATCCGGGCGAAAGACCATGTGGCGCGGCCCGGATCCCGGCCGTGTCGCCGTGAATGGCGGCGCATGCGGCGTCAGCTTGCCCTGCGCTGCGTCGAATCGGTACGTCAGGATCTTGTCCAGCCCGAGATCGCACACGAACGCGAAGCGATTGGACGGATCGAACGTCACGCAGTGCGCGTGCGGGCCCCGCTGCCGCTCGGGGTGGACGCTTTTGCCCGTGTGCTGCACGACGTCGGTTGCCGCTCCGAGCCTGCCGTCCGCGGCGATCGGCAACACCACGACGCTTCCCGCGCCGTAGTTCGCGATGAGGGTATGGCGGCCTTCTTTGTGGAGCGTGATGTGGCACGGGCCGGCGCCCATCGACGACTGGTGATTGATCAGCGTCAACTTTCCGGTATCCGGATCGATCGCGAACGCGCTCACGCCACCACCGGGCTTTCCTTGGAATTCCGAGAGCTCGTTCACGGCGAACAGCCGCCGGCGCTTCAGGTCGATCTCGAAGAAGGACGGGTTTGGCGTTTCGACCGCGAGGCCGAGCGGTACCAGCGTGATGTTCTGCGACACGTCGAGGTTGTCGGTCTGCAGCCTGAAGAGATAGATCCCTTTGCTCTTGGCTCCGGTGTACGTGCCGACGTACACCAGGGTCTCTTTGGCGTTGGGCGCCTTGGGCATTTGACGCGTTGAAGAGGCAAGGACCACCGCGACATACTACAACTGTGCTAGGCTCTGCGACCACCCGGCAATGAGGTGATTATGAACATCAAACGTCGAGAGTTCCTCGGGGCCGCATCGGCGCTGGTCGCCGGGATGACGCAGCGAACGATGGCGCGCACGCAGCAGGAAGGCGGCAAACCGCCGTCGCTTCCCACGCGTCCAGCAAAAGTCGAGCGGCTGTACAAGGCGCCCGACATTCATCCCAATGCGCTCGAAGCTGCGCCCGACGGTCTGTGGATCGGCGACCAGGTGTCGGAGAAGGTGTTCAAGGTCGACTGGCAGTCTGGAAAAGTGTTGCACGAGGTGCAGACCGAATCGCACAACACGAGCGGCGTCGCCGTTGGCGCACGTTACCTGTGGCTTGGGGCCAACGGCGGTGTGAGCGGCCGGCGTCCGCCGCGTCCGACGGACAAGCCCTTTGGCGAAGTCATTCAAGCGGATCTGAAGACCGGCAAGACCGTCAAGATTCATCAGCTGATCTGGGGCGGCGGCGTCCACGGGATCACGTTCGTGCCGCAAACCCAGACGCTATGGGTCACCGCGCTGAGCATTCAGGCTGTGGCGGAGGTCGATCCGAAGGACTTTCGAGTCTTGCGCCTTCGTCCGGCGCGCGGCGATCGCCCGCATGGACTCGATTGGGACAACGGCGCGCTCTGGGTCCTGATTGCTGGAGACCATCTGGTTCAGAAGATCGATCCGGACTCGGGCCAGGTGCTCGAGGTTGTGACACTTTCCCGGACAGGCGACCCGGATCCGCATGGGATGTGCATCCACGACGGCTATATGTACTACTGCGATGCGGGTCTTACGGCGCCTGGGCCTGGCAGCGAGCCGGCACAGATTTGCCGGTTCAAGTTGTGATGAAAACGCGGCTCACGTCCCGTGCGGCGAAAGTGGTCGGCATCGCGGCACTGACCGTCGGCGCCCTTGCGTGGGCGGTCTGGCCAGCCATGTCGCAGAACGACGATCTCGACGTGCTGAAAGTCATCCCCGAGAATTACAAAGTGGTTCTCGAGAACCCACTGGTGCGCGTGCTCGAGGCGCACATTCCGCCTGGCACCGAAGAGAAGCCGCACCGGCATCTGCGCGGCGTAAGCGTCTGCATGACGGAGTACACGCTCGAGTCGCGCATCCTTCCCGACGGCCAGTGGACGCGCAACGAGCGGAAGCTGGGAACGGTGTATTGGAGCGAGGCCAGCCTCCATCAGGTCCGCAATGTCGGCAAGACGATGAGTCACACGATTCGGATCGAGCTGAAATACTGAAAGCGCGTTGCGCGGGCGGCCGACGTTGATGTTGTCACGACGCGAACTCTTGATCCGCACCGGCGGCATCGCGACGGTGGCGTTCGGCACACGCGCGGCCGATTGTCTCGCCTCCGCCGCCCAACCCTCGACGCCCGTCAACTTCGACATCCCGTCCGGCGCATGCGATTGCCATACGCACGTGTTTTGCGATGGGCGGCGCTTTCCGTTCGCGCCGGCGCGCACGTACACGCCCGAGCCGGCCTCGGTCGAGGAGATGCGCCGGCTCCACCGGGCGCTGCACATGGATCGCGTCGTGATCGTGCAGCCGATCGTGTACGGCACCGACAATTCGTGCACGCTCGACGCGCTCGCGCAGCTCGGATCGCGAGCTCGGGGAATCGCGGTGATCGACGAACAGATATCGACGCCGGCGCTCGACGACCTGCATCGCCGCGGCATTCGAGGCATTCGCCTCAATCTCGAAACCGCCGGCATCACCGCGGCGGCTGAGGCCGGCCGGCGCGTCCGCGCGGCGTTCGAGCGGCTGCGCGGGCGTACGTGGCATGTCCAGATCAACACGCGGCTCTCGATCATCGACGCGATCCGCGAGGAGATTGCCGCCGCTCAGATTCCGGTCGTCATCGATCATTTCGGCGGCGCTCAAGCCGCGCTCGGCCCCACGCAGCCGGGATTCAACGCGCTTGTCGATCTCGTCCGGAGCGGCCACGCCTACGTCAAGATCTCCGGCGCCTACCGCGCCTCGTCGCATGCTCCGGATTATCCGGATGCTGCGCCGCTCGCAAAGGCGCTCATCGCCGCCAACCCACGTCGAATCGTCTGGGGAACAGACTGGCCGCATCCCGATTCGGCACGCGTGCCCAACCGGAAGAACACCGATGTCGCACCCTTGCTGCAGATCGACGATGGCCGCGTGCTCAACCAGTTGCCGTCGTGGGCGCCGGACGCCAGCCTGCGCCGCGTAATCCTCGTCGAGAACCCGGCACAGCTTTACGGGTTTTGACGCGCCCCGGTCATGTCACCGCCGGGCAGGTCCTTCTAGATTTGGCGGCCTTCTCCGCTTAGTATCTCCCCGAGGGTAAATGCCTAGGGCACTTCGATGTGCGGATGTCGGCGCCGTTGTCCTGCTGATGGCGGCTGCCGCACAGGCGCAGCAGCCATCGCCCGGGCGCCAAAGCCGCGCCGGCGGCGGCGCCGACGGCGGCGCGGACAGGATTGTCGCCGAGCGCGTGCTGCGGCTCGGGGGCGCCGTCATTCTTAGCGGACAGCATCGGCCGATTCACGATCTCGACGACCTTCCCGATACCGATTTCCGGCTGCACACGCTGGATCTCGTGGGGGTCTCGATGGGCGCCTGGGGCCTGAAGGACGAGTTGTCGCGGTGGCCGCCACTGCCGAATCTCAAGGAGCTCTACCTCAACGGACGGCTTTGGTACAACCAGCCGATGTCGCTCGTGGCCGATACGATCGGGCTGTTCTCGGCGTCGACCGATCTCGAGAAGCTCGTGCTGAGCAAGCCGGTGCAAACCTACATTCCGCTCGAGGATCCAGTGCTCGACCGGCTGGCGGCGCTTCCCGCGCTGACAGAACTGCGTCTGCATCAGACGAAGCTTCCAGGCGCTGCGCTGGCGCCGTTCACCAAACTCCAGTACCTCGATCTCAGTCACAATCGGTTTTTCGACGACGGTGGACTTCGGCACGTGGGTCGGATGACGGCCCTGCGAAAGCTCTATCTCACGGGCACGTCGATCAGCGACGAAGGCATGCGACAGCTCGCGGGTTTGACGGAGCTCACCGAACTGGCGCTCGACGGGACCGGAATCTCGGACGCCGGGCTGGCGCATCTCGGGGGACTGACGAAGCTGAGACGCCTCGATCTTCTCGGCTCGAATGTGACGGACGCCGGACTGGTCCACCTGCAGCGGATGACCGGCCTCGAGGAGCTGAGCCTGTATCGGACCCGGGTGTCGAACGCCGGCCTGGCGCGCCTTACTCCGTTGAGCCGATTGCGCGCGCTCGACGTCAGGTACAGCCGTGTGACCGCATCGGGCGTCAAGGAGCTCGGAGCGCGCATCCCTGGCGCGCGCATCCTGGCTGACGAAGGGTCGAGCCGGACGGCAAAGCGGACCGTTGAAGCGGCCACGGTCGCCGGTCGGGGCGAAGAGGCGATTGCGAGCTGGCTGGAGTCGGTCGGCGCGCGTGTGCGACGGCATGACGCCCACGTCGTCGGGGCATCACTTGCATCCACGTCGATCACGGACCGCGAGATCGCGATTCTCCGCGAGCTGCCGCAGCTCGAGGAGCTGAGCCTTCGCAACACGGAAATCAGCGATGTTGGCGTCGCGCAGCTGTCGGATCTGCACGCGCTTCGGGCGCTCGACATCAGCCACACGCTGCTCGCGGACTCGGCGCTCCAGGCGCTCGCGCCGCTGGCGCGCCTTCAGAGCCTCGATCTGAGTCACACGCTCGTTGAAGGAACGGGACTCGGCGCGGTGGCGGGTCTCGGCGCGCTCCGCGAGCTGGCGCTCGCCAATGCGCCGCTCCGCGATGACGGCCTTGCGACTCTCGGAAAATTGACCGCGCTGGAGAAACTGTCGCTGCAGTACACCGACGTTACCGACGAAGGCATCAAGCATCTGGCAGCCCTCGGAAAGCTGAAATACCTCGATCTCTCAGGGACGGACGTGGGCGACAATGGCTTGTTGACCGTCGTCAAGCTCGCGGAGGTCGAGGAGCTGCAGTTGAACTTCGCGCGGTTGACCACGAACGGCCTGCAGCTGATTGCGGGGCTGACGCGGCTCAAGCGGCTCGGTCTATCGCACACTGGCATCACAAATCCTGGAATGGACGCGATCGGGAAGCTGACCAGCCTCGAATCGCTGAACATCGATCACACGCGAATCACGGACACCGGCCTCGCGAAGCTGGCCGGTCTTACGAAGCTGACAGATCTCATGCTGGACAGCGTCGATCTGACGGACGCCGGGGTTGCGCATCTTGCGGGAATCGGCAGCCTCCGTGAGCTCGATCTGTATCACACGCTCGTCACCGACAAGGGCTTCGAGCAGCTGCAGAAGGCGTTGCCGAAGTGCCGAATCCATTACGAGCGCGATTCCGCGAAACGCGAGCGAAGAAGTTGACTCCTCGAATGACGCGAGCGCTCACGCTCGCTCCTCTGGTCGTGGCGCTGGCAGGCGCGGTACCAGCTGGTGCCGCCACGCAGGATAATGCCACGGCGCTCATCGCGTCGATCGAGGCGCAGGGCGGCAACCTCGTCCGCGATCGAACCGGCCACATCGTCGACATCTCGCTCGCGCGGACATGGGCGACGGATGCGGACGTCGAGCGGATTGCGGCGGTCAAAACGCTCAAGCGACTCGATCTCTCGCTGACCTATGTCTCCGATCGCGGCGCCGAACGGCTGAAGGGGCTCGATCAACTGGAAGAGCTGAACCTGTTCGCCACCGAGTTCATCACCGACGCGGCGATCGCGTTCCTCCGAGGCCATCAGCAGCTGAAGACCTTGAACCTGCGAGGGACGGATGTCACCGACACGAGCCTGGCGTACGTAGCCCAGCTGCCCCGATTGAAATCGCTCGACGTCAGCTTCACGCAGATCAGCGATGTCGGGCTGGAGCATCTGGCGTCGCTGACGCAGCTCGAAGAGTTGAAGATCGGCGGGAACAAGATCAGCGGCGTGGGCCTCCACGCATTGAAGCTTCTGCCAAACCTGAAGAAGTTGAGTTTTTACGGGATTCAGCGCCGAAATGCCGGGTGGTGCTGGGCGCCGGTCGTGACCGATCTCGAGCTCGACACGATTTCGCTGCTGAGTGGCCTCGAGGAGCTGAATATCGGATTCGGCGTGGCGCTCGGAACGCCCAGGCCCGCGGACCTCGGGCCGGCTGACGGCGAGGCGGAGTGTCGCATTGCGGGCGGCACGCGCGTCACCGATTTCGGCCTCGCGAAACTCATGTCGCTCAAGAACCTGCGGCAGCTCGATGTGAGCGGCTCGTCGATTACTTCGAGCGGCGTCAAGACGCTCGCCGCGTTCCACCATTTGCGGCGCCTGAGTCTATGGAACGTGCAGGGCATCGACGATTCCGCAGCCGCGTCGCTCGAAACGCTCGTGAGCCTGACGAGCCTCGACCTGTCGAATACGCGGGTCGGCGACGACACGCTGCGTCGGCTGGCCAAGCTTCCCTTGTTGCGGCGGCTTTACGTGAGCGAGACGAACGTCACGGGCGCGGCGGTCACCGCGTTCAAAGCCGAGCATTCAGCGATCATGGTGTCGTCAGGTGCACGCGTCGCGCCGCGTGTGCCGCTCAGCCCCGGAGCCGAGCGTGGCCATTAGCCGCAGCAGGCGTGTGTGCGCGTTAGCGGCGGTGGCCATCACCGTGATGCTTGCGGTCGTGACATCGGCAGGGACCTCGGCGCAGCAAGGTCCAGCGCCGATTTCGTTTTCCCGAACGTTGTATCCGATTTTCGAAGCCGCGCAGTGCCGCGGCTGCCATAGCGATGACGGCGTCGCGTCGGCGACCCGGCTTCATTTTCCAGAGCCCAACGCCAGTCCGGACGACATCGAGGCGTTCGGGATCACGCTCGCGGCGTTGGTCGATCGTACCGATCCAGCCCGATCGCTCTTGATCAACAAGCCGACGAACCGCGAGCGTCACACTGGAGGCGTCCGCATTCAGCCCGGCTCATTCGAAGAGCAGGCGCTCGTCGAATGGGTGCGTCACGTGGCGGCGCTTCCCGAGGGAACGGTGGCCGCCGCCCGTGAGCGGCTCGCCGCGGCGAACGCACCCTCGACGCGCGACCAGCGCCTCAGGCGGCTGACGCACAGCCAGTACAACAACACCGTTCGCGATCTGCTCGGCGACTACAGCCGTCCCGCGGATCATTTTCCGCCGGAGGACTTCGTCAACGGGTTCAGGAACCAGCTCCGCACGCAGGGCATGCCGCCGCTTCTCGCCGAGGCGTACGGCGCTGCGGCCGAGAAGCTCGCGCTCAACGCATTCCGCGCCGGCGACGTCAACGGGCTCGTGCCGTGCAAGCCGACCGGTGGCCGCGACGTGAAGTGCCGCGATCAATTCGTCCGGACGTTCGGCCTGCGCGCGTTTCGACGACCGCTCGATGAGGCGGAATTCGGCCGCTATACGGCGCTCTTCAACTCGCAGGCGACGAAGAACGGGCGGTTTCTCGACGGCGCGCGCGTCGTTGTCGAAGCGATGCTGCAGTCGCCGAAGTTCCTGTTTCATCTGGAAGGTGGATCGGGATTCCGGGATTACGAGGTGGCGAACCGGCTCGCGTATTTCCTGTGGGATACCATGCCGGATCAGGGCCTGTTCGACGCCGCAGCCTCGGGCGAGCTGCGAACGCCCGGCGGGCTGGAGCGCACCGCGAGGAGCATGCTCGAGCGGCCGCTCGCGCGGCAGGCCGTCGACGAGTTCTTCGGCGAGTGGCTGCGTTTCGATCGCGCCCTCAGCTCGGTAAAGGATCGACGTCGATATCCGGAGTTCACGCCTGAGCTCGCGGCGATGATGGTCCAGGAGACGCAGCTGCTGCTCGGCAACCTCGTGTGGAATGACGGCAACTTCATGGAGGCGTTCACAGCGGAGTACAGCTTCCTCAACTCGGATCTCGCGCGCGTGTATGGACTGGCGCCGCCGTCCGGCGAATTCGAGCGCGTTCGGTTTCCGGAGAGCTCCCACCGCGCGGGACTGCTCGGTCAGGCCTCCTTTCTGGCATCGAACGCGGGACCGGTCGAGACGTCTCCGACCGCGCGCGGCATCTTTGTCAGGGAACAGTTCCTGTGTCAGCACGTCCCGAACCCGCCGCCCGGTGTGAACACCGAAGTGCCGGAGCCGACGGTCGACCGGCCGCTGGCGCGGCGTCAGCGCATGCAGAGCCATGTCGAGAACCCGACGTGTGCAAGCTGCCATCGCCTGATGGATCCGATTGGCTTCGGTCTCGAGAACTACGACGCCATCGGGCAGTGGCGGAACACCGAGACGATCGAATTCGAGAGCGGCAGGCGCGGTGCGCCGCCGAAGAAAGTCGAGTTGCCGATCGACGGCAAGGGCGAGATTGCCGGTCTGACGAACGCCGCGTTCTCGGAGCCGAAGCAGATCGGGCACCTGCTGGCCGAGAGCCGTGCCTGTCAGGAGTGCGTCGTGAAACAGCTCTTCCGCTACGCGTTTGGCCGCCTGGAGACGCCCGCCGACCGCGAGACCGTGCGGACGGCGTTCACTGTGTTTCGCGATTCGGGGTTTCGGTTCAAGGAGCTGCTCGTCGCGCTCGTGCGGTCGCCGCAGTTCCTCGACGGAACACAACCGTAGGGCTACAGGAGAACCACCATGCCGCTCAGCAGACGACGGTTTCTTCGAAACATGAGCATGACCGGTGCGGCGATCCGAGTTGGGCTGCCACCGCTTGCCGCCATGTTCAACTCCAACGGAACGGCGTATGCCGCGACCGTGGATGCCGCCGTTCAACCGCGCTTTGTCTTCTGGTTCAACGGCAACGGGATTCCCGAACGGTACTGGATCCCCAGAGAGGTCGGCTCGGCCTACGAGCTGACGCCGTGTCTCGCACCGCTCGAATCGGTGCGCGACGACATCCACGTCATCAGCGGCATCGACAATCCAAACGCGCGAGTCACGGCGCCGGGCAACACCCATCACAAGTCGATGAGCGCGCTTGTCTCTGGAACGCCATACACCGGACGCGGCGCCGGGGGAGCGTCGGTCGATCAGGTGATTGCGGGCTCGATGCGCGGCGAATCGAGGTTCCGGTCCCTTCAAGTGGGCGTGTGCCAGGAATCGCACGGCGAGAACATCCATCGCAATTTGAGCTGGGCGGGATCCGACCGCGCGCTGCCACCGGAAATGATTCCGCACAACCTGTTCGATCGCCTCTTTGGTGTGCGCGATCAGGCGTGGGTCAGCCGCAAGAAGAGCGTGCTCGATGCGGTCCGCGAGGATCTGTCCTCCCTGCAGCCGGCGCTCGGTCAACCGGATCGCCAGCGGCTCGACGAACATCTGACGTCGGTGCGCGAAGTCGAGCGGGCGATTGCGAGCCTGCCATCGGATTACGGGAAGAATCTGAAGGAACCGGAAGATGTGGCCGACCTGACGGACTACCCGCGGATCGCCAAGATCCAGTCCGACCTCGTCGCCCACGCGCTGGCGTCGGGTCAGACGCGCGTGGTCTCGTACATGCTGACGAAGTGCCAGAGCCTGACGCGGCTCCCGTGGCTTGGTTACACGCGCCTGCGGCACCACGACTACACGCACACGAACGCCGATTCACCCGAAGGCCAGCGCACCATGCGCGACATCTGCCGCTGGCACGTCGAGGAATTCGCGTATCTCGTCGGACGCCTGAAGGCGATTCCCGAAGGCGCCGGTACGCTGCTCGATTCCACGTGCCTCGTGTTCGCGCACGAGCACGCGGAGGCGAACCCTCACAAGGACAACGGCCTTGCGCTCATCCTCGCCGGACACGCGGGCGGCATGAAGACGGGGATGCACTCGAAGATGCGCCACACCATTGGCGATCTCTATCTGACCGTTGCGGAAGAAGTGTTCAAGCTGCCGCTCGAGAAGGGCTTCCCGACCGCGGAGAAGAAGATCAGCGGGATTGTCTGACCGCTTGCGGTCTTTTCAAGTCCTTGGTCCTTGGTGCTTGGTGCCTGGTCCGTCCCGGGTCCTGAGTCCGTCCTTCGTCCCTGCCCCTTCATAGTCATGCGAAACTCCGACGAGGGCGGACCCGCCGACCAATGCACGAAGGGGACGAAGGACCAAGGACGGACGAAGGACCAAGGACGGACGAAGGACCAAGGACGGACCAAGGACCAAGGACGGACCAAGAACTAAGCACTAAGGACCAAGGACACGCTGGCAAGTCCCCGGCTCACCGCAGCCTCCAATTCTCGTCGAAGAACCCGGACAGCGCGATGTCTCCGTTCGCCTTCAGCACCGAATAGTCTCCCAGCCGCGGGTAGAGCCACGCGTTCGTGCCGCGAAAATCGGCGTCTCCGAACGTGTGGCCGCTGTTGATCACGACGTACCGCTTCGGGTTCAGC
>Ga0137369_10000021_pt1 | contig 95817 bp, 79 predicted proteins | sample SagtaG_12_FD_104918 | JGI IMG/M metagenome (GOLD analysis project Ga0137369, IMG submission 104918) | Vadose zone soil microbial communities from Sagehorn Ranch, Mendocino, California, USA - Sage1_L_113_16 metaG | ecosystem: Environmental > Terrestrial > Soil > Vadose zone | place: USA... | reverse complement strand
CGGCGCGAATCTTGAGACTTCGGAGACGACGTTCCAATTCGGCTCGTTCATCAGTCGTCAGCGTCAGCGCCATATGGCGCGACAGCGTACCAGTACTACTTCAGTGAGTACAAGCCACTAGTGACGAGCCACTGGCCTATTCTTGCCCTCGCCCTCGCATCCCGCGCCCGGCGTTCTCCGTCGACGGCGGCACGAGGTTCTTCGAGCGCAGGTACACGTACGCCGTGCCGGCCATCTCGTTGCCGTGCACGAGGATGCCGTACAGCGCCGCCGCCCGCGTCACTTCATTGTTCCCCTGCTTGATCATCTCCATCGCGTTCGCGTCGGTGACCTGAGCGAACAGGTCGTCGCACAAGGCGAAGGAATCGGCGAGCGCCTTGGTGATCTCGGCTTTAGTCTTCAGTTCCTGTTCGAGTTGCTTACCCTGCATCGGATTCGGGACACCTTTGATGGCGGAGCACTGGCCAAACTGCGCCTGCGCAATGTGCGCGATCCCCGCGCCGAAGGTGCGCGCTTCAGGCATCGAGCCCGGCTTGAAACCGTAGTCCGCCTCCGGCATCTTCTCGGCTGCCTGGGTGTAGTTGGTTTTGAATGAGGCGTAGCCTCGCTGCAGGCTTGTCGCAATGCCGATCTTCTGGCCCTGCATCTGGCCGCCGGCACGACCGCCGGCGGGCGGTTGCGCGAGCGCGGTGGCAACGAACAACGCGACGACCGGCACGACGTAGAGAACACGCTTCATCTGAGGCTCCTTGAAAGAAGACTGCAATCGCCCACTCTACAGGGTTCGCGATCGTGGTTCAAGGTCGTCAGGCCGCTCTCGTATCGCCGGTTCTACGCCACTGGATTTCGCCAGGCGTCGAACAATCCACGGCATCGGCCGCGATCGACAGGCGGCGCGACCACCAGTGCGCCCGGCCGAGCACCGAGCGCAGGCCGCGGTCTGCGGGATTCACGTCGATGCCGACCACGCGGCCGGCCTCACGTCCATTTCGGCGGATGCGCGTGGCCCGGCTCAGGAGGACGACGTCGGACACCACCGGCATCGGCGCGACGTCGACGTCTGCGCGCAATTCGACCTCGCCGTTGTCGTGGACGTGAGCGATGGCGACGAGCGGCCGGGTCACGGCCTGCGGACCCAGCTCGCCGTCGGGGCTGAAGATGATGCGCCGGATTCGACGATCCGCGGGCTCGAGCTCGAAGCCCGCCAGACGCCCCACGCGGGTGCCGTGCTCCCGAACGTGAGACCCAAGCCACAGTTCCATGGGAACCTCCGTTCAAGTGTTCGACCTTATATTCTAGGAAGGCTCGGGCCGCACATCAAGACGACCCTCGCCAGGCTGGCGCGCGTCGCGCCAACCTGCGGCCGCCGGGCAGCTCGAGCAGCCAGGAAACGCGTCGCCGGCATTGACCCTCACGCCACGTCACGCTGGAGCATTGGGATCTGTTCAAGGACATCGTGAGGGAGATCGAGATGCAGAACAACACCGAATGGTCGAAGAAGTACTACACCGAGGACGCGAAGGCGAAGATCGAGGAGCGCCGTACGGCCCTGCGAGGTCCATTGCGATGAGCGAGGGCAGAGGCCGGCCGCAACGGGTCGTGCCGCAGCAGTCAGAGGCACTTCGTGAGGCGCGACAGAGCGGCGAGCCGCAGCGTGAACACGCCCAACCCCTGTTGGGTGTCGACGATCGTGACAGTGAGCTGCAGCGTGTCGCCGCTCACCTGACCGTCGTAGCGGGCTGGATGGCGGTTCGGCGTCTCGTCGACGCGGATGGGACCGCCGTGCTCGAAGACGTGCGTGCCTGTCGCGGAGAATCGCCCGCCGCGGTCCGGCGCGAGCGGTTCGTCAATCGTGCCATGCGCGCAATCGTATTCGAGCGTCGCGCCCGCGGCGGTGACGTCGAGGCGCACATGGTCGCCGCCCCATGTGCCGGCGGTCACGCGGCTGGGAGCCGTCGGCGAGCATGACACCATGTATGCCAGCGTCGTGATGAGAGCCGCGCGCGCGCGTCGTTTCATGGATCAGCCACCTGCGATTGTACGCCGTGATGGCGTGGGCTGTGCATTGCCGTATCGCGGGAGGCAATCGTGAAGCTCATCGGTGTCCTGCTGATCGTCTTTGGCGTCGTCGCATTGGCGATGGGTGGCATCGAGTACACGACACGGGAGAAAGTCCTCGACATTGGGCCCGTTCAGGCGACCACCGAAAAGCACCACTTGATTCCGCTGTCGCCGATCGCCGGCGTCGCCGCTGTCGCGGGAGGCATCGCCCTTCTGGTCGCCGGCACCCGCACACGCGCGTAATTTCACATGCTGAACAGGTACGCGTCGCCGCGCAAAACCGTCGCGGCGCGGAGGCTGTGGCCGTGACATTGGACGAATTCAAGAACACATTGTCCTCGGGCACTCCGCCGAATGTGTCGCCCGCCCTGTGTGCGCTCTGGCACGACGCGCGCGGCGATTGGACCGAGGCGCATCGCATCGCGCAGGACATCGACGATGCGACCGGGGCGTGGATTCACGCGTACCTGCATCGCAAGGAAGGCGACCCGGGAAATGCCGGCTACTGGTATGGTCAGGCGAAGCAGCCCGCTGCAACCGATTCACTCGACGCCGAATGGAGCCGAATCGCAACGCACCTGCTTGGGCAGCCGTAGGCGCGGAGGGCCAGCCAGCGTGTTGTGACCAGCCGTCCGACATCCTTGTAAGAATCACGCAGTTCTCGTAAGTCGCCTCACGAGAATTGCGAAAGTCCTCAAAGTTTCCGCACGATGTTGGTGGAATGCCGTTGGCATTGACGGATCTGTGATGATCCGCCGTCACCTCACAACCGCCGGGCTGAGAACGGTCGCATGCGCTGTTGTCTTCGCATCGGGCATCTGTCTGACGAGCGCCGCCGATAGTCCGCAGCAGGCTTATGCGAGAAGCTGGGCGGGCACACGCGTCATGGTCAGACAGCCGCTGTACACGCTCGTGTACAACGAACGGGGACGCATGGGAAAGACGTACCGCGCCAGGCGCGCGGGACTGACGGTGGCCACGCCGTTCGCCGGCACATACTTTCAGTTCGACGGACAGGATTCGGAAGAAGACATCATCGAGAAGAATCCGCAGCGCGTGATGGACGTCGTCGGCGAGACCTACCGCAGATCGCCGATGCTCAACGACGGTACGTTTCAGAAAATCGAGCCGCTGTTGCTGGTGCGGTACGATCCTGGAGTGGAGCTCGTCGTGAAGACGGTCCGCGTCGAATTCGATCGCGTGAGGCTGTTCCTGGTCAAGACCGCGTCGGACAGCGAGGGCCCGGAAACCGTCGCGACGACGCTGACGATCAAGTGGCCGGTGCCGTTGTCGCCAGCGTTATCGGAGCGGCCCAACATCGAAGACGTGATTCGCCAGTTCGTCGCGGTCGCGGAAACTCGTCACTGAATCGCTGTCCTGCACGTAACGTCCTCTTTCAGACGGACGCACCACCCGGATTCGTCTCTGCGAGCTCCGCGAGCTCTGCGTTCTATCGTCGCAGGGCCAGCCGCGCGAATCCCGAATCCCTGACCCCGAATCCCTAATCCCTAATCCCCAATCCCCAATCCCTGTCTTACGCGCAGCCCGACGTGTTCCCGCAATTCACGCATTTGTAGCACGCGCCGCTGCGGATCATGATCGACCCGCACGTCGAGCAGGGGGGCGCGTCTTCCTGATTCTGAATCGTGGAGTGCGGGTTCGCCGGCGCGTACCTGGGGGCCGATGCTGCCGGAGCGTCGGGCTGGGCGGCGGCGCCGCCGCCGTTCGCGTGCTCGTCCAGCTCGCGGCCGTTCACGCCGGCATGGAACTGTGCTTCCGGCGACAGGAACTTCGACGCCATCCAGCGGAAGATGTAGTCGACGATCGACTTTGCGAAGCGGATCTCCGGATTGCGCGTCATGCCCGACGGCTCGAACCGCACGTGGCTGAACTTGTCGACGAGCGCCTGGAGCGGCACGCCGTACTGCAGCGCGTAGGAGATCGCCTGCGCGAACGCGTCGGCGAACCCCGAGATCGTCGACCCTTCTTTGGCCATCACGAGGAAAATCTCGCCGGGCTGCCCGTCCTCGAACAATCCGACGGTGATGTAGCCCTCGTGGCCGGCGATGTCGAACTTGTGCGTGATCGCCTGCCGCTCGTCGGGCAGCTTGCGGCGGACCGGCGTCCGGCTCAGAGCGGCGGCCGCGTCCGCCGCCAGGGCGAGCTCCGCCGCGGTCTTGTCCTTCGACGTGTTCAGCGGCTGCGTGCGCTTGCTGCCGTCGCGATAGATCGAGATCGCCTTCGCCCCGAGCTTCCACGACTGGACGTAGGCCTGCATGATCTCGTCGACGGTCGCGTCTTTCGGCACGTTCACCGTTTTCGAGATCGCGCCCGAGATGAACGGCTGCGTCGCGCCCATCATCTTGATGTGGCCCATGTAATGGATCGAGCGGTTCCCTTTCGCCGCCTTGAAGGCGCAGTCGAACACCGGCAGGTGCGAATCCTTCAGCGCCGGCGCGCCTTCGATCGTTTCGGTCTTGTCGATGTAGTCGACGATCGCGTCGATCTGCGGCGGCGTGTACCCGAGCTTGCGCAGCGCCATCGGCACGGTCTGGTTCACGATCTTCATCAACCCGCCGCCGACCAGCTTCTTGTACTTGACCAGCGCGATGTCCGGCTCGACGCCGGTGGTATCGCAGTCCATCATGAAGCCGATCGTGCCGGTCGGCGCGAGCACGGTCGCCTGCGCGTTCCGGTAGCCGAACGCTTCACCCAGCTCCACGGCGTCGTCCCACGAGTCCTTCGCTGCGGCGTACAGATCCACGGGCACGTTCCGCGCGTTGACGTCGCGCATCGCATCGCGGTGCTTGCGCATGACGCGCAGGAACGGCTCGCGGTTCTTCTCGTACCCGGAGAACGGCCCGCCGTGGTCGCGCGCGATGCGCGCCGACTGCGCGTACGCTTCACCGGTCATCAGCGCGGTCAGAGCCGCCGCGTAGTCGCGGCCGCCGTCGCTGTCGTACGGCAGGCCGCGCGACATCAGCAGCGCGCCGAGGTTCGCGTACCCGAGGCCGAGCGGCCGGTAGGCGTGGCTGTTCCTGCCGATCGCCTCGCTCGGATAGCTCGCGTTGTCGACGATGATCTCCTGCGCCGTGATGAGGGTGCGGATGGCGGCCTTGTACGCCACGGTGTCGAACTCGCCGTCGTCCTTCACGAACTTCATCAGGTTGATCGACGCGAGGTTGCACGCCGAATCGTTGAGGAACATGTACTCGGAGCACGGGTTGCTCGCGTGAATCCGGTCGGTCTCCGGGCAGGTGTGCCATTCGTTGATCGTCGTGTCGAACTGCATGCCCGGGTCGCCGCAGACGTGCGTCCCTTCCGCGATGAGGCGCATCAGATCGCGCGCCTGATACGTATCCATCACCGACCCGTCGCGCACCGCGTGCGTGTCCCACGTGCGGTCGTCGAGCACCGCGCGCATGAAGTCGTCGGTCACGCGCACGCTGTTGTTCGAGTTCTGGAAGAAGACGGACGAATAGGCCGGACCGGTGAACGAGCCGTCGTAGCCGGCGTCGATCAGCGCCCACGCCTTCTTCTCTTCCTCGACCTTGCAGTTGATGAATTCGACGATGTCGGGATGATCGGCGTCGAGGATGACCATCTTCGCCGCGCGGCGCGTCTTGCCGCCCGACTTGATCACGCCGGCGAACGCGTCGTATCCCTTCATGAACGACACCGGACCCGACGCCGTGCCGCCGCCTGCCAGCAGCTCCTTCGACGAGCGGATCGGCGACAGGTTCGTGCCGGTGCCCGACCCGAACTTGAACAGCATCCCCTCGGTCCGCGCGAGCGTCAGGATCGAATCCATCGTGTCCTGCACCGAGTTGATGAAGCATGCCGAGCATTGCGGCGCTTTCTCGAAGCCGCAGTTGAACCACACGGGGCTGTTGAACGCCGCCTTCTGGTACACCAGGATGTGCTTCAGATCGTCGCTGAACGCGCGGAGGTCCTCTTCGCCGGCAAAGTACTTCTGCGCGCGCGCCCACTCGGTGATCGTGTCGACGACGCGGCCGATGAGCTGCTTGACGCTGCGCTCGCGGCCTGGCGTGCCAAGCTGCCCGCGGAAATACTTCGACACCACGATGTTGGTGGCCTGCTGCGACCACGCCTTCGGGATCTCGACGTCGCGCTGCTCGAACACCACCTCGCCGCGCTCGTTGCCGATGATCGCCGCGCGAAGATCCCATTCGACTTCGTCGAACGGATCGACGCCCGCGTCGGTGAAGAATCGCTCGAACGTCAGGCCGACAATCGATGCGCCCTTCTGCGGACGTCCTTCGGAGGGCTCGGGACGCGCCGGCGCGGTCGAGGAACGTCCCCTGTCCTTCTCGACCACGGCCTCAATCGGCGTCGAGGCGCCAGCTCCACTGTTGTCCACGGTCTGCTGGCTGGCGCTCGCAGCTTGATAGGCAGCGCGTTCCTTCATGTGTTTCCCTCCACCGATGACGCCGCATCCCGCCCCCGAAGGCGCGTCAAGACTTGTTATGGAAAAGCGTGGCCGATTGGTCCCCGAAGAAGTCTGGCGAGCTCACGAGAATCTGGGAGGTTTCCGTGCGTTCGCGCGTTTCCGTTCGGCGGACAAATATGCGCCCGGCCACGCTTTATGTCAAGCGTGTAAACACCATATATTGTGCTTTTATTTTAGGGCACTCGCAAGATGTTGACATTTGCTTCGGTGTGGAAATCGGACTCTCAGCCGTTCCAACCGCGAACCACACGAAAACGACGGGGTGTGGAAGATGGCAGGTGGGAGGCCAACGTTCGGCCTCCCGTGTGCACAGGCAGGGGTGTTGGAAGGTTCTTCTTCTCCCCGCAGATTGCGAGAAGAACGAGGCTGCCCCGTTAGTGAGCAAGCAGGGTGCCACGACAATTTGGGCCGAATTGCTTTGATTTGGTGCTGCTCGCGTCGTAAGACGCGACGCAGTGGGGAGTATCGTTCAGGTACTTGGGTAGGCGGCTACCGTCCGCCCAACTGATCCGCGATCGCCACCGCTTTGTCGGCGAGATTCTTTGCAAACACCAGATTCTTTGAGCGGAGCGCGTCGTCGGCCTGGCGGATGAATCGTTTCGCCGTGTCGTACTGCGTGCGTGCGTCGGTGTTCAGCCGACCGTAGTCGATTCGCTTCAATTCGTCGCCGGCGCGGGTGAGCGTGGCGCGGACGCTGCGTTCGACCACGCCTTCGGCCGTCGCCGGCGTCGTCTGCAGCGTGGTCGGCGGACGCGCCGGTTCTTCGGCCTTCGGCGGTTCCGCGGCCGGCGTTTCGGGTTTCGGCGACTCGGGCTTCGGCTGGTCGGGTCGGGGCTGCTCCCTCGGCGTCGCGGGGCGGGGTCGTGGCGGCGGCTGGTTGCGCGCCGGTTCCGGCGGTGCCGGCACAGGCGGCGGCGCCTCTGGCTCCGGCAGCGGCTCGACCTCGCGCGGAGGCGGCGCCGGCGTGTCGAGCGGGACGTCGGGGGTCGTTTTCGCGTGCGTCCGCGCGCACCCGGACCCGAGCACCAGGCAACAGCCGGCGACTAGCAGGAGTGGCCAGTGGCCAGTGGTCGGTGGCCAGGACGGTCTCTTCAAGAGCTTTTGTTTCATCGTCGTCTCACTGACCGCTGACCACTGACCATTGCTCTGACTCTACGCCTGCGGCAGCAGGATTTGGAAGGTCGTGCCCGACCCCGGCGTCGACTGCGCTTCGATCTCTCCATCGTGCATCTGCACCGTTCGGTACACCATCGACAAGCCGATCCCGCTCCCCTTTTCCTTCGTCGTGAAGTACAGGTCGAAGATGCGCTGGAGATCCTTCGGCGCGATGCCCACGCCCGTATCGGCGAACGTGATGGAGACACGCCGTCCTCGTGCCGGCTCGCAGCGAATGCGCAGAGCGCCGCCGTTCGGCATCGCCTGACATGCATTCAGCGCGAGGTTCAAGAAGGCCTGCCGGAGCATCGTGGGATCGCCGTTCACATCGGGGACGCCGTCGCATTCGACCGTGAGCGTGACGCCGGCGCGTTCGGCTTCCGGCCGGACAATCGGAATCACTTCGTCGAACAGCGTCTTGAGCCCGACCGGCTGGAGCGTCAGATCTTCCGGCCGCGTGAATTTGAGGAAGCCCTGCACCACCTGATCGAGGCGGCGAATCTCGCTCGCGATGACGTCGACGTGCTGCAGCGCCTCGCCGAGATTCACTGTGGGAAGATCGGCCACCGACGTAGCAACGGCTCGTCCATCGACCCATTCAACACGCTCAGAGTCGCCCCGGGCCTGTCGAGGCGCGACGACCTCAGAACGCGCGTCGATGATTCCTGGCAACGCAACCGACGCACGCGCACGGATCGCTCGCGCTGATCCTGTCCGACCTTGCTCGGGACGAGCCTGAGCCTCTCGAGGGGTCGAACCGGACTCCAGCGCCCGCGCCGCGAACTGCTGCCTGAGCAGCTCGAGGTGAATCATCATTGCGTTCAGCGGGTTCTTGACTTCGTGCGCGACGCCCGCCGACAACCGGCCGAGCGCGGCCAGCTTTCGCGAGTACCGCACCGTCGACTGGACCTGGCTGAGGTACTCGACGTTGCGCGCGACCACCATGATCCCCACCAGGTCTCCTGCGGGATCGTTGATCGCATGCGTCATGATGAGGCGCTCACCACCGTCGCCGAAAGGCGCCGACAGCGGCCCTCGCGACTGCCGGCTCACCAGCGTCTGCTCGGAGAGCCTGCGCATCGGGTGATCCTCCCCGACAATCCCGTGAATCGAGACACCGGGCGACGCTTCGGGCAACAGCGTTCGCATCGCCGGGTTGGCGAACAGCACTTCGCCATGGGCGTTCACAATCGCCACGGCGTCTTCCAGGTGCTCGACCGCCGACTCCAGATTGGCGACCTGTCCGGCCATGTGGGATCGGTCCGCCGACAGCTGCTCGCTGATCAGATTGAAGAAGGTGCCCAGCTCGCCGAACTCGTCATGCTGATTGAGATCCAGTCGCACGCCGAACTCTCCGCGCCCAAGGCGGGTCAGTCCGCTGCGGATGACGTGAATGGGCCGTAACAGCAGCTGCGCCAGCAGCATCGCGACGATCACCGACACGCCCAGCGCGGCGAAGGCCGTCGCGATCGCCGGGCCGAGGGAGGCATCGAGGTCGTTGCGAATCAGCAGCGTCGATACCGCCACGCGAATCGATCCGAACTCGGAGTTGCCCAGAAGCAGCGGCTGCCTGAACTCGAAATTGCGCCCCTGTCCCGAATAGATCGCGGCGAGCTGCGCGAGCGCGCGCGTGTCGAGCAACGTCCCGAGATCGGCGCCGGGCGGCAGCAACTGGCCCTCGAGCGATCGATCGGCGTGCACGACCGCGAGCCCCTTCACATCGACGATGGCCGCGAACATCACGTTTTTCGAATACAGGCTGGATTCCAGAATCGATCGCAGGCCGGGGTCGGCCCTCAGCGCGTCGGAGGGATCGACCCCGGTCGTCACCACTTCGTGCGCACGGTGGAAGATCGCGTTCGCCAGCAGCTCGGCACGCGCGCGGCTCTCGTCAAGGCTCACGCGCGCGAGCCGCGAGAGATGCAACAAGCTCAGAATGACGACGACCACGCCGACAATCGACGTGACGCCCAGGACCTGCTTCCCTTTGATGCCTATGCGCATAGTCCGGAGGCTGGAGGCTGGAGGCTCGAGGCCAGCGACCGATCGCTCGGCCCAAGTCCCGGACGCGCCCCAACCTCCAGCCTCAAATCTCCAGCCTCTATTCGTTCTTCCTGGGTCTGAGCCGCAGCTTATTCAGCTTGTTGTGAAGCGTCTTGAGGCTGATACCCAGAATCTCGGCGGCGCGTGTCTTGTTGTCGCGGGTGTGTTCGAGCGTCATCATGATCAGCCGCCGCTCCGCCTCCTCAACCGTGATGCCGGCGGCGAGCGCCACCTGCGGCTGCTGCGAGGGCGGCCGCGGTTCATCCGCGAGGACGGGCGGCAAGTGCTTCGGCTCGATGAACGGACCGGCCGCGAGGATTGTCGCGCGCTCGATGACGTTTCGAAGCTCGCGCACGTTGCCGGGCCATCCGTAGTGCTCGAGCAGGCGCATCGCCTGCTGGTCGACGCCGACGATCGACTTCTGATTGCGCGCGTTGAACTCGGTGATGAACGCCTGGATGAGAAGCGGGAGATCCTGTTTCCGGTCCCGCAGCGGCGGCAGACCGAACGAGAACACGTTCAACCGGTAGTACAGATCTTCGCGCAGCTTCCCCTGCTTGACCGCCTCGGCGGGATCGAGGTTCGTCGCGGCAATCATCCGCACATCGACGGACTGCTCCGCGCGTCCGCCGAGCCGCCGGAACTTGCGCTCCTGGAGCACGCGCAGCAGCTTCACCTGCGTCGCGGGCGTCATCTCGCCGATCTCGTCGAGAAACAACGTGCCGCGATCGGCCAGCTCGAAGCAGCCCTGCCGCCGCTCCGCCGCGCCGGTGAAGGCGCCCTTCTCGTGGCCGAAGATCTCGCTTTCGAGGAGCGTCTCGGGAATGGCCGCGCAGTTGATGCCGATGAACGGGAACGTCGCGCGCGGGCTCAGCTGATGGATGGTCTGCGCCACGAGCTCCTTGCCGGTGCCGGACTCGCCGGTGATCAGCACCGATGCGCTGGTCGGCGCAGCCTGCTCGACCACCTGGTAAATCTTCCGCATCTCGGGACTGTTGCCGATGATCGTTCCGAACGTGCCGTGTTCGCGCAGCTGACGCCTGAGCGCCTTCACTTCGCGCATGGTCTCGAGACGCTCGACAATCTTGTCGAGCAGAATCCTGAGGCGCTGAATGTCGATCGGTTTCGTCAGGTAGTCGTAGGCGCCTTCCTTCATCGCCTCGACGGCGGTTTCGACGGTGCCCTGCGCCGTCAGCAGCAGCGTGGTGGCGTCGGCGCCTTGCTGCTGCAACGCTCGCAACAACGCGAGCCCGTCCATACGGGGCATCACCAGATCCGTGATCACGATCGCCGGCCGGAACGTGGTCACTTTGTTGAGCGCTTCCTCGCCGTCGCTTGCAGACTCGGCGATGAAACCCCAGCTTTTCACCAGCTGCTCGAGGCCGACGCGCGCGGCCGAGTCGTCCTCGACGATGAGGACACGTTCGGCTGCCACGTGTGACGGGTCGCCGCTCAGGACCGTAATTTCACCAGCCGTTGGTGTCGTCATCGGCACCTCAACCATGTCATTTTTACATTCTGGGCGCCTGCTGCGTTGCGCGCAAGCTCATCCGACACAAAAAGTTCGTCGTCAACTCAACCGCTGGCGAATTCTTTGCACAGACAGCAAACAGGAGGCGGAAAAATGCGACTGCTGACCATTGGAGTTCTTGCCATCGGTGTGGCCAACAGCGCGTGCGATCGCACCGGCAAGTTAGACGCCACAACCACCGCCCCGGCAACAACGAGCGCGGCCGCCGAGCCGCGGCCCGTTGCGACGGGGAGTACGGCTGCAACCGCCGCACGCACCGACGCAACGCTTCCAGCGGCCGCCGTCTGGCACGAGGTGACCATTCCCGCGGGCACATCGCTGCCGCTGGTGCTCGACACCGGCGTCGGATCGGATATCAGCCGCGTCGAGCAGCCAGTGCGGGCACACCTCGCGCGGGCGATCGCGGTGCACGGCCAGACAGTGCTCGCGGAAGGATCCGCTGTCAGCGGTGTCGTGACCGACGCGAAGCGCTCCGGCAAGGTGAAAGGTCGCGCGCATGTTGCGGTGCGATTCGACACGTTGACGCCGCGCGGCGGCGACGCCCACTACAGAATTCGTACGGCGGCGATCGGCCGAACGGCGCAGGCGACCAAGCGGAAGGACGCCCTCGAAATCGGCGGCCCGGCGGCGGGCGGCGCGATCATCGGCGCGATTGTCGGCGGCAAGAAGGGTGCGGCCATCGGCACGGCGGCCGGCGGCGGCGCTGGAACTGCAGTCGTGTTGTCGACGCGCGGCAAGGAAGTCCACCTCGCGAAGGGCGCGCTGGTGACCGTCCGCCTGGCCGAGCCGGTCACCGTGAAAGTGAGAGGTTGAGCGTTCACGTCACACCTCATGGCCAAGGGCTGATGGCTAAGGTACGCTTGCCGAGTGTCGATCGAGCCGGCAGACTCCACCAGCCATCGGCCGTCAGCCGTCGGCGATGATCCGCCGCCGGTCGCTCGCGCGATCGCGCTCATCGAAGTCCTTCTGTGTTCCGACTACCCCACACAGCTCGCGATCGGTGCCACGTTCAGCGCATTCGGCTTCGCTCCCTACGCATCGCCCGGCCACTTGAGCGTCGCGTATGTCGTCGGCCTCTCGCTCGCGGACGCCGCGGCGCTCATTGCGCTGGTTCTGCTGTTCCTCCGCGCGCACGGTGAACGCCCGCGCGATGTGTTGATCGGACGGCGGCGCGTGATCCCGGAAATCGCGGCCGGTGTCCCGATGATTCTCGTCGCGCTCGGCATCGGCGTCGCCGTGCTCCTGACGATTCAACAGTTTGCGCCTTCACTCCATACGGTGGAGCACAACCCCCTCCAGGCACTGCTGCGCTCGCCGCGCGACGCCTGGTTGTTCGCATTCGTCGTGATCGTCGCGGGGGGCGTGCGTGAAGAGATTCAGCGCGCCTTTCTGCTGCACCGATTCGACGTGTGGCTCGGCGGCGGCACGGCCGGCATCATCGTCACGAGCGCAGCGTTCGGCGCTGGTCACTTGATGCAGGGCGTCGACGCGGCGCTCGCCACCGGGCTTCTCGGCGCGTTCTGGGGGCTGGTCTATCTGCGGCGGCGCTCATGCCTGGCGCCCATGGTCAGCCACTCTGGATTCGATCTGCTGCAGATCGTCCAGTTCATGGCTGTTGGACGTTGAAACCTTCACCACTAAGGACACAATGGACACAAAGGAAAAGTCTCGCTTTTATCGCCCCGCCAGATACAGATCAATCACATCCCCCCGCCGGCGCAGGCTGGTCATCCATTCGGCGATGGCCGCGCGCCGCCGGTCTTCTTCGGCGGCCGGGAAGCGCTGAGTCAAGTACGCCGCCGCGCGCAGATCCTGACGAAGCGTCTCCCGCAGGTGGCGTTCATCGATTCCCGATCGCTCCAGCGCCGCGTCGAGATCCCGCGGCGACGGAAAACGCGAGCGCACACGCGCGACTTCGCGATCGACGGCGTCGGCGGCCGGCTCCGGGGGCGCGTAGCGGTCGACTTCGGCGAGCACCAGCTCGCGCTCGATCAGCTTGCTCAGGATGGAGCCGATCGGATCGGTGGCGCTATCGGCGGTCTGGAGCCCGAGATCGCGCGCCGCGGTGACGTCGGTCAATGTGATGAGCTGGCCACCAACGACGGCCAGCACGCGGTCGATGGTCTCGGCGCGCGCGCCGACGCTCTGGAGCAGCACCATCAGCGCGGCTGCAATCCACATCTGAAATCTGAAGTCCCGCCTTCGGTCGCCGGATCTTCGATCGAGCGTCGGCGAGGCGCGCCGGCCAGCCTCCGCCAAGGCTTCGGCGGTCCGCCGAAGCTTCAGCGAAGGCGGAAGCGCCTGCGGCGCGTAGGCTGAAATCGGACACGTCACCATCAGAACGCCTGCCCGAAACTGATATGGATCGCCGTCAGCCCTTCGCCGCTTTCACGGCGAAGCTTGAAGCCGAGGTCGACGCGCAGCGGACCGATCGGCGACTTGTACCGCAACCCGAAACCGGCCGCGCTTCGCAACGCGCCGAGCTCGATCGCGCTCGCGCGGCCAAACACGTTCCCGCTGTCGAGAAACCCGACGACGCCGATGCCGCCGCGGACCGGCACGCGCGTCTCGGCGTTCAGAATCACGACGGCGTTGCCGCCAATCGGAGCGCCGTCCCTGATCGCGCCGAGCTTGTCGAGCGCAAAGCCGCGCACCGTCGTGTCGCCGCCGGCGAAAAACCGCTCGCTCGCGGGCAGGTCGTCGACGCGATCGACGAGGTCGTTGCCGTCCGGCCCGACGATCGTCTGCCCGTGCTCATCCTTGCGAACCGCGGTTCGCGGGAAGCCAAGACCGATCCGTGCGCTGCCGGCGAAGACGATGCGGTTGGTCCGGGGGACGGTCGTGAACGTCTGCGCCGTGAAGAACGACTTCGTGAAGCCGGCTTCCGACCCGATGGACGCCGCGGCCAGCTCCCCGTTTGCGCTGAAGTACCGGCCCGACGCGGGATCGGCCGTGTCGTTGCGCGTGTCACGAATGACGGACGCCGAAAACGAGGAGATGCGATAAATGGAAAACGTGCGGAAGATGAGCGGCTGATCCGGCGTGTCGATCTTGATATCGAACACACGTGTCCGCTGGATCTGGTAATTGCCCGTGACGCTCACATCCCGCGTGAGGTGTCGCGCCACCACCGCGCTCGCGCTGCGCCTGGCGAAATTGAACGTCGAGCGAACCTGCTGCTCGAGCGTGCCGGTCACATAGGCGTCGGCGGTGGTGTTCAGCACGTGCGGCTCGCGAAAGGTGCCGATGACGCGGTACTCGGTGAACCCGTAACCGCCGCTGGACGGCGGCGCCGCCTGGCCCGCGAAGACGGGCGAGTCCTTCGGGCGCAGCGTGACGCTGGTGAACAGGTTGACCGACCGGTTCTTTCCGAACACGTTCCGCCGGCCGATCTGGAAAAACGCGCGCGGCGCGACCTCGAATCGTTCGGCCGCCACGCCTTGATCCTCTTCGCGGCGCACGAGGCGCAGCCCGCCTTCAAGACCACCGCCGACGCCGATCGACGTGGGCGGCGCCTCTTCGACGGTCACGAGCAGGTCGCGCGTCGTTTCATCGCCGTGGCGCAACTCGGTGATCCGCGCGCGCCTGAACAGGCCGAGCGCGGTGAGACGCCGCTGGCTCTCGTTGATGGCCGCGAGGCTGAACGGGCTGCCGGGCTTGACCTGCAGCTCGCGCTCGATGGTGCTCGTGCTCGTCCGCACGTTGCCGACGATGAGCACATGGTCCACGAAGATACGTGGACCCTCCTGGATCGTGAACTGGACGGTGACATGCGTGTCGTTGTCGCTGAACTGCGAGACCACGTCCACCGTCGCGCTCTCGTAGCCGAGATCCTGATACAGAAGCTGGATGGCGTCGCGGTCGACGGCGAGGAGGCCGGGTACGAACGGCGCCCCCGGCTGCAGACCGGTTTTACCGCGCAGCGTCGCCTCGTCCACCGCCTCGTTGCCGGAGAATGTGACGCCATCGACGACCGTCCTGACCCCTTCGTTGACGACGATCCGGACCGCCACCGGAACCTGCGCGGGCGATTGCGTGGCCGTCACGATCTCGACGGCCGATTCGGCGCGCGCCGCCGCGAAGCCGCGCCGGTGATACAGCTCCTCGATCAGCGTGACATCGGCATCGAGCATGGCCGATGAAAACGGTTCGCGCTCGCGTACTCGGAGCGCCGGTGCGAACTCCGCGAGCGGCAGCGAGGCGTTGCCCGAGATCTCGTAGGTGGCCACGCGCGACTGTTGACCGCGCCTGACGGTGAAGGTGACGACCAGGTCGCCGTCGGACGCAACGCGCGTGTGCGGCGCTGCGGCATCGCGGTATCCCTGCGCGCGCAGGAACTCCTCGATGCGGTTGCTCGCGTCCTCCAGCAGGTCTTCATCGACCGACCCCTCGCGCTGCACGGGGACGAGCTCGTCGCGCTTGTCAGCGGGCAGTGGATCGCCGGCGAACACCACGCGCACCCGCGGACCCGGCGCGATCGTGAGCGTCACGTTGGCCACGCGGTCGCCATCGGCGAGAACGACCTGCGGCACGATTTTCGCCTCGTAATAGCCGCCGGCGCGGCGCTCCTGGATGTGGCGGTCGATGCGCGCGTTCAGCGCGTCGCGTTGGTACGGCGCGCCTGGGCTCAGGCCTAGGCGACTGAGGAACTCGGACCGCGCGATGGCCGGACGCCCGACGATCTCGACGGCGCCGATCACGGTGCGCGGGCCTGGCTCGATCGTGAACACGAGCACTGCACGCTCCGGCCCGTGCTGGACGTCGGCGCGCGGCGCGACCGTCGCATGGAGATAGCCGCGTTCTCGCAATTCGTCGGCGAGGATGCGCGTCATGTCGGCTAGACGACCGAGCGGCGGCGACACGCCGTAGCGATCCACAATCGCGCGCCGGAGGTCGCCCGCATCGACGCCTCGCACGCCCGATGTGCCCACAAACCGGACGGCTGTCACGGGATGAATCGGCGTGAGCTCGTACCGCAACGCCACGCGCCCATTGTCGAGCGTGGCATCGACGCGAACGTCCTCGAAGCGCCCCAGGCTGAACAGGTGCGCAACGCTCTCGCGCACCTGGACCATCGACAGCGGCTGACCGATCGGAGTCCGAACGACCCCGGTCAGGACAGGATCGGTGGCCTCACGTCCCTCGACGACCAGGCGCACCGATCCGACAGGCTTGCCGAGGTACTCGCCAACGTCGGCGAACGACGGGCAAGCGATCAGCACACAGAGAGTCACAATCTTCACCACGGAGGACACGGTGGACACAGAGGACAAAACCTGTACGTGTCTTCCTCCGTGTCCTCTGTGTCCTCTATGGTGGAGCATTTCGGGCATCAGAAGACGCGCCTGACGCGAAACTCGAGCGCGTAGGTCTGCTGATCTTCGTTGCGCGAGAGAATCCACGACAGCCGATCGTTCTGTTCGTACTCGAGCAGCACAATCTGGTCGTTGATCGCCGCGCCAAGGCTGCGCGAGAACGTCAGGTAGACGCGATCCGAAATGCGCTTTCCAATGGTGAGCCGCGCCGTCGGGTTGAGACGCGCGGTCTGCGTCGTGTACGGATCGTAGAACGACGGCGTCAGCTGGAAGGTATCGACGCCGAACGTCTGTTCGACGACCTTGCCGACTCCTGCCGACAGCGTGCCCGTAATCGCCTGCGTGGCCCGCGCGGCCACGAGGTCGGTCTGGATTTGCGTCGGGTTCTGCCGCGAGCGGAGCTCCGGCGTCACGTCCTGTACGCCGGCGCGCGTCCGCGCATCGCTGAAGAGCAGCGCCAGCACGTCCGCCGTCGGCAGCGGCGGATCCGAGCTGAGCGTCGGCCGCAGCTGCTCGGTCGTGCCGGCGAACCCCACCGTCACCCGGTAGGTCTGGCCGGGCACGCGCACGTTGGTTTCGGCCTCGAGGTCGAAGAACGGCTCGATTCTCGACGGATTCGTGAACTCGATCGAGCCGCGCGTCACGCGGTACCGGCGGCCCTCGAACGTCACGTCGCCCCGATCGATGTCGGCATGACCGAGAATCACCGGGCGGTCGTAGGTGCCGGACAGCGTGAGATCGGCATTCGCGACCAGCCGCGCGAGGTTGTTCTCCACCCGGAGCGTCGACGGCACGAGAATCTGCACGTCGAATTTCAACGGCACGGTCATCGCCGGTTCGGCGCCCGCGGTGCTCGCCGATCCGCGCCGTGCGGCGAGGTCGAAGATGCTTCCTGGCGTGTCGATGCGGCGGTTCCACAGGGCGTTCTTCACCGTGACGGTACCGCCAAGCGTCGGCGTCTTGTAGTTGCCGCGAATCGACAGATCCATGTCGACGACGGAGCGAATGCCTTCCGGGTAGCGGAGGTGCATGTCCTGACCGCGCGCCGTCACGTCGAGATCGCCTGGCACGTACCCTTCAAATCCGATCCGGCCGCCGAACTGCACCTGTCCCCCGCCCATCGTCGCCGCGACGTCGTCGAAGCGGATGCCGTTGGCGGCGAAGTGGAGCGTGCCGTTGATCGAATCGAGCGCGTTCGGCAGCGAAAAATGCCGGACGCGGCCGTCGGTGATCGTCGCGCTGCCGGAGAACACGGGCTCGCGGAGCGGCCCATTGATTTCGGCGGTCAGCTCAGCGCGGCCGGACCCGCGCACCTCGCGGAAGAAGCCCTGCAGGATGCCCAGATTCGCGTCGCCCGCGGCTTTCAGCGCGATCCGCTCCTCGCGGAGGCCGACCGTGCCGGACACGCGCAGCCGCGTGTCGTCGCCGACGAGCTCCAGTTCCTCCACCTTCACCTGCTGTTGATCGAGGGAGAGCCGGATCGGCGCGGCGTTGTGTATCGAGTAGTCGAGCAGACGCATGTCGAGTCTGTCGACGGTGCCGTCCACGAGGAGGTGATTGAAATCGGCCAGCTCACCGACGATGCGGATCGAACCGGTGGCAACGGCGGTCGTGAACGGCGACAGCTTGGGCACGTACAACCGCACGTACGGATCGAGCGAGCTGTCGTGGAAGCGAAACGTGATCTCGGCGTCCGCCTGTGGACTGAGTGCAATGCGGCCGGTGCCAGTGAGGGCCATGCGCGGCGACGCCGCATCGATCTCGCCGCTCAATTCCCTGCCCCGCAGGGCGAGCGTGCCGTTCACTTCGCCGACGCCTTCTTCCGCGACGAACAGGTCATTGACGCGGAACCTGACGTCATACCGCGGCACATCGAACGTGCCGCTGCCTCCAGCCGTGAATTCCGCGATGCCGGACAGCTGCGCGCGCGGATTGGTGAACGCAGCCAGGCGCTCCACGGGAATCTGCCGTCCGTCCGCGTTGAACGAGTAGGTCGAATCCCAGCCGACGTACGCCGCGCCGGTCACCGTTCCCGTTCCTTTTGCGAGCTGCACGTTGTCGAGCCGCACGCCCAATCCATCGAACCTCACGGATGCCGTGGTCTTCTGGAATGGCTCGCCATAGGCGACGCCTTCGTCGATCGTCATGCCGCCGAAACCGACAGGGTGCTCGTACTGACCCGTGAGATGGAATTCGCCCGAGAGGAAACCCGAGACTGGATAGTCGTCGATCGCGAAGGCGTGACGGAGGCTGTCGAGATCGCGCCGGACCACGCGAAAACGCGCATCGATCTCTTCGCCCCGGTCCTCGCGCGGATACCCGGTGGAGAATCGGCCGTCGGCGAGGATCTCGGAGTCGTCGAGTCTGACCCGGCCGCCGGTGACCGTGACGTACCGGTTCTCGAATACGATCCGGCCGGTGCCGCTGCCCCACAGCGTGTCGAACGCGCGAAGGTCCTCGCCGCTGAAGTTGCCCTCGACGCGCGGGCTGCGGAATGGCCCCAGCATGACGCCGTCGAATTCGCCGCGTCCGCCGAACGGCACGGGTCCGGTCGCTGCGCCGAAATCAGTCATGATGCCCGCGAGCACCTGATCGCTTTCCTGCCAGTCGCTGCTCGTCACGTGGAACGGCAGACGCGACCGCTCGCCCCACGCCGTCGACCCTTCGAAGGCGACGTGCGTGTGCTCGGTGACGAACCGGCCGCCTTCGAACGTCACCTCGTCCGGGCCGTAGCGGTACGTGACTTCTCCGGAGATGGGGAGATGCGACGGCAGCGGCAGTGGCGCGAAAGGTCCCCATTCGTGCCGCGAATGATCCGCGTCGGCCGCACGCGCCAGGTTCAGCGTCCCCGCCATCGGCGTCACGCCAGGCGGTGGTGCGACGATCGCACGGCCATCGCCGCGATGCTCGGAAAAGCGGCCGGCGGGCCATTCGAGCACGTTGTGCAGCGACCCGGTGCCGGCAAACCGGAGACCTGGAAACTCCTCGAAATCCGTCAAGCGCGCCAGATCGACGCCGCTGAGCGTCGTTTCGAACCGATGCGTCGGACGCGTGTGCGCCCCGAGCGGCTTGATCGCGTAGGTGAACGCGGCGTCGCCGCCGTAGAACTTCGATCCGGCGTCCCACACGTCGAACGCATGTCTGGTCCACCGCAGCGATCCGTACAGGGACGGGAAGCGGTAGGCGTTGACGCCAGCGAGCTCGCTCGCAAAGCGGCCGGCGAGATCCGCCCCGGCCTTCGACAGATGGAATGTGCCGGTGAAATCGCCGTCGCCCGTGAGATCCCAGCGCTCGTTCTTGAAAAAGAGCTGGCGCATCCGCGGGAACTGCAGCCGCGACTCGACCTGGTACGTCTGCTCAGGCCAATGCGCCATGTCGACGTCGCCGCGCGCGACGGTCGTCGCGCCATCCGATGCGAAGTCGATCCGATCGAGATGGATGCGCGAGCCGTCGATGACGAACCGCGCCTTCATGTTCGCCCACATCGGCTCGAACTGCTGAATCGCGACGGTGCCGCCGCTGAACGTCGCCGTGCCGTGGTACTTGGGCAGGTTGCCGATGTCGACGACGACGTTCCGGCAGACGATGTTCCACGGCATCTCGTGATCTTCGTAGATGAACTGCCCGCGCGACGCGCGCAGCCATCGGAGCGTCATGGTGGCGCGCTTCGGACCCTTCGACTTGCTCTCGTGTACGAATCGCGGGAAGTTGTGCCCGCCGTCCCACTTTTCGACGAGCATCTGCCAGTCGGTCAGCTCGAGGGCGGTGATGGTGAAATCGGGCCGCCAGGCGAACGCCGGAAACCAGTCGAGCGAGACGGCGATCTGCTGCGCGGTGAAGAACGGGCGGTCGTTCTGATGGACGCCGTCGATCCGGATGTCCCGCAGAAGGACCTTGCCGGTGATGAGACGCACGGCCAGCGAGCCGATGTGCAGTGGCCGTTCGATGTACTTCGATCCTTCGTTCTCGGCGTACTGGCGGGCGACCGGGCCCAGGTCGACGGTCACGGACACGATGATCGCGGCCGCCAGCAGGGCGGCGGTCATCATGACGGCGAGGGCCGCGTGGCGAAGGATCCGGTTGCCGCGGAGGCGGGTGAAGAACTTCACTGAATGACGACCAGCAGCGCGCCGGCCTCGACCGACAGCCCCTCGCGGACGTGCACCTCGGCGACCGTTCCGTCGCGGCCGGCGCGCAGCTCATTCTCCATTTTCATCGCTTCGACGACCACGAGCGGCTGCCGGAGGCGCACGGCTTCGCCGGCGTTCACGAGGACGCGGACGATCTTGCCGGGCATCGGCGCGGTCAGCCGCTGCGGACCGGAGCCGGCTCCGGCCGCGTCGTCGCTCCGTCCCCACCGCCTGCGGCCATTGACGGTGACGGCGATCGGCGTCGCACCGACGTGAACCGTGAGTTGCGACGTCGCGGGATCGGCCGCCAGCGTTACTTCGTAGCTGTCCAACTTCTGTCCCTCTCCTCGGGGACGGAGGTGCCCGGGGAGGACGGAGGGTGTCCCGCTGTCCACTATCAACGACAGCGTCTGCGCGTCAATCCGCGCCGCGTCAACCTGCCAGGTGCGATTGTCAACGGTCACTGCAAAACGACCGCCGACGCGGGTGACGACGACCTGCCGTGGGCGGCCGCCGACGTCGATTTCGTATCTCACGTAACGAAGCTCCGCTTCAAACCGTGGCGTGAAGACGCGACATGGACGAGTGTCTCCGCTTCGTTACTAGCCGCGCGGCCGCCGACGCGGCCGCGCCTAAGCCGGGTTCGCACGGGTCATTCGAGAAATTCGGACACAACTCCAGTCTGGCGAGCACGGCTAGCGCAGTCCTTCGGCGCGCGCTTCGGCCCGCCAACGATCTCCGCGCCCGTCCGCGGGCACGCTCGTGGCGGACGACATCGCGGTGTGCACGGCGGCGGCAATCGTCGCGAGCTCTTCAACGTCCGGTGTGGGCTCGACGAACGGCCGGCCGTTGCGCTCGCTCAGCACCTGGTCGAGATAGGTCGTGTGGAACCGTCCGTCGACGAAGTCCGGCTCCGCCAGCAACCACGTGAAGAACGGCAGAGTGGTTCTCACGCCGGCAACGAGGTATTCGCCAAGCGCGCGCCGCATGCGCGCGATGGCGCGCGGACGGTCTTCCGCCCACGCAGCGAGCTTCGACATCATCGGATCGTAAAAGATCGGCACGTCGAGACCAACGGCCGCGCCGCTGTCGTCGCGAATGCCCGGGCCGGCAGGCGTGCGCATCTGCAGGATGCGGCCGGGCGAGGGCAGGAACCCGTTGTCGGGATCCTCAGCGTAGATGCGGCATTCGATCGCGTGGCCGTTCGGCACGACGAGCGCGGCGGCGTCGAGGTCGAGCCGCTCGCCGCGCGCGATCCTGATCTGCCAGTGCACGAGATCCACACCGGTGACCATCTCCGTGATTGGATGTTCGACCTGCAGCCGCGCATTCATCTCGAGGAAATAGAAGCGGCCGTCCTCGTCGAGCAGGAATTCGATCGTCCCGGCGCTGGTATAGCCGACCGATCGCGCGACGGCGGCGGCTGCCGACGTCATGGCGGCGCGCAACGCCGGCGTGACCGCCAGCGACGGCGTTTCCTCCACCACCTTCTGGTGCCGGCGCTGAATGGAGCACTCGCGCTCCACGAACGGCAGCACCGCGCCGTGCTCGTCGCCGAGAAGCTGCACTTCGACGTGACGCGGACGCGTGAGCCGGCGCTCCAGATAGATGGCGGCATCGCCGAACGCCGCGGCGGCCTCGGAACGGGCCGCGCGCACGGCGCTCGTCAGGTCGCCCGCGTCGGTGACCGTCCGCATCCCCTTGCCGCCTCCACCGGCGACGGCCTTCACCAGCACCGGATACCCAATCGCCTGCGCCGCCGCGGCAATCTGCGCGTCGGGCACGTCGGCGCCGAGTGGTTCCTCGGTGCCGGGCACCACCGGTACGCCCGCGCGGATCGCGGCCTGGCGCGCGGCGGTCTTACTGCCCATGCTCCGTATGACGCGCGCCGACGGACCGATGAACGTCAGACCCGCGTCGTGTACCGCCGCCGCGAAGGCCTCGTTTTCGGCGAGAAACCCGTACCCGGGATGGACCGCATCGGCCCCTGCCCGCCTGGCGGCGTCGACGATCCGTTCGATGTTCAGATAGCTGTCGCGCGGCGCGCTCGGACCGATTGCGTACGCCGCGTCCGCGTGACGCACGTGCAGGGCCGCGCGATCGCATTCCGAATAGACGGCGATCGGGGAGATTCCCATCTCGCGGCAGGCGCGGATGATGCGGACGGCGATCTCTCCACGGTTTGCGATCAGGATCTTTTGCACGTCGTCAGTCCCCGGTCGTCCGTCGTCAGTCTGAAGTCACAAGTGCCCAGTCTCAGTCATCAGCCGACTGACGACTGAGACCGATGACCGACGACTTCCGACTGCTGACTGATGACTGGCCGACTGACGACTATTCTATCGCCCGCCGACCGGCGGGGGGCGTCGATGATGTGTCGCCTGCTCGTACGAGTAGGCGAGCGCGAGCAGCGCCGCCTCGCTCCAGGCGCGGCCGAAGAACTGGAGTCCCGCCGGCAGCGTGTCCCGCCGCGTATATCCCATCGGGACGGTAATGGCGGGAAAGCCGGTGCTCGGCGCGAACAGCTGATTGTTGTCGCCACCAGGCGTGTTGAGGTCTCCGATCAGTCGGGGCGGGTTGCTCCACGTCGGGTAAATCAGCGCATCCAGATGCTGGTCGTCCATCACCTTCAAGACACCCGCGCGGAGCTTGTCGCGGAACTCGTCCCGGGCCCGGCAGCCAGGCGACGCTCCCGGCACGTCGTCTGACGCCTGAGCGCTCTCGAGCCGCTGCTGGATGGAGGGATGAAAACGGCGCGACTTGATGATGTCGTCCAGCGTATGCATCGGCGCCTTGTCGCGGAGTCCGGCCAGGTACGCGTTCAGATCGTGCTTGAACTGATTGCATCCGCCGCTCTGCGCGCGACGCATCGTGTCCAGTCCCTCGACCGCAACCGGATCGATCACGTCGGCGCCGAGGTTGCGCAGCTCGCCGATCGCGCCTCGGAACACGTCGTCGACCTCGCGATCGAGCGTCGGCGTGTCGTACGCCTGATGCAGCACCCCGAGCCGCGCGCCTTTCAAACCGTCGGCACGGAGCGCCGCCGCGTAGTTCGCCTCGACATGACCGCGGCCCGCCGCCGTGGCGGGATCGTTCGGATCGTCGCCGGCAATCACCTGCAGCACCGCGGCGGTGTCAGCGACGCTCCTTGTGACGGCGCCCGCGATGTCGGCGGCCATGCTGAGCGGCACGACTCCCGCGCGGCTCACGAGACCCATCGTCGACCGAAGGCCCACGAGCGCCTGGTGCGCCGCGGGACCGCGGATCGAGTCGCCCGTATCGCTGGCGAGCGCGATCGCGCCGAAATTCGCCGCCGCAGCCGCGGCGGACCCACCACTCGATCCGGCGGTCACGCGCCGTGTGTCGTACGGATTCCGCGTGTAACCCGGCAGAATCGAATTGACCGTCTCCACCGGACTGAAGGCAAACTCCGCCATGTTCGATTTGGCGATCATCAGCGCGCCCGCGTCGCGCAGCCGCCTGACGACGAACGCGTCCTTGCCCGTCAGCATGCCTTTGAGCGACAGCGACCCCGCCGTCGTCGGCATGTCGACGGTTTCGTAGTTGTTCTTCACGATCACCGGAATGCAGTGCATCGGCCCAACCGGCCCCGATTGTCTGTACCGGCGATCGAGGTCGTCGGCGGCTTTCAGCGCGTCCGGGTTGACGAGGACGATGGCATTGAGCGACGGTCCGTCCTTGTCGAACGCGTCGATGCGGCGAATGTACTGCTCGACGAGCGCGCGGCAGGTCAACGACCCCGCGCGGAAGGCGTCGCGAATCTGCTGGATGGTGGTTTCTTCGAGCGAGAACCGCGGCGGAGTCGGCTGGGCGGCGAGCGTGAAGGCCGTCGACGCGGCCGCGAGCACGAGAATGAACCTGCGCATTCCGCGTAGTCTACGTTGGGTCGAACGGGTCGGGTGGGCCAAGTAGGGTGAGGGGCTTCCCTACTCGACCTACCAGACCTACCCGACCGACCTGCCCTACCTGCCCTCCCTGCCTACGTTCAGAAGGTGTACTTCACGTTGAACTGCGCCGTGCGCGTCGGGGCGTCGGTCGACGTCAGGATCAAGAACGTGGCGGTGTCACGCCGATCGCCGTTCGGATTCTGGAAATTGACACGGTTCGTCACGTTGAAGACATCGATATGTGCCTGGAGCGCGCGGCCGCCCGGCAGCTTGATCCGATAGCCGGCGCGCATGTTCAACAGGAACGAGTCGGGACCGCGCGCGCCTCTGAAACCACCAATGTTGTTGAGCGTAATAGCGTCGGGGTTACTCGCCGCACCGCTGTAGCTGCCGGCCGGCAGAGGCTCCTGGAAACTGCCGTTCCGATCCGGGTCCGTGCTGCTGTCGGTCAGCGTGAACGTGCTTCCACTTTGATACGCCAGTCCTGCGCTCACGACCAGTCCGCGCGTGCGCGGCACTTCGACCGAGCCGCCCGCGGATAGCACGTGGGGACGATCCTGGGTGGTCCGCGCTTCGCTCTGTTCCAGATTCAGCTGGTCCAGAACCTGCGTGGAAATCGTCTCGATGTTGCCGGGATTGGCGGTGTTGCCAAACGTGCGTGAGAGCGTGTACGCGAGACGGTACTGGTACCCTCTGCTGAAGCGTCTGTTGAGGCTGATCTGCAGCGAGTCGAAGTCGGACCAGCCATAGTTGCCGATCTCGAGCACGGAGGCCGCAAAATTCGCGGCATTGACCCGGCGGAGCGTTGACGTCCGGCCTGTCGTATCGCGCAGCCCTGGATTCAGATCCTTGCGCATGTACAGATCGCGCAGGTTTCCGTGTACGTAGTCGGCGCCGAGTGCCGTCGTGGCCGTGAGCTGCCGCTCGTAGCCGATGCTGGCCTGCCGTGAGTACGGCAAATGCCGATCCGGGTTGTCGAAATTGACCGTGCCGGTATTCTTCTGGGTCGTCCCCGGAGGAAACATGGAGTTGAGCAAGGTGCGATTGACAGTCGGGCCCCCGACCAGAAACGGACTTGTCGGCAGTCGCCCCGCGGATGGCCCCGGATCCACGCTGGTGGCCGACGGACAGATGGGGTTCGCCACAGGGCCGCACAGCTGTACTGTAAAAGAGTCGGAGAACACGCCCGCCGATACGACGCCGGTCACGAACGTGAACGGCGTCTTCTGATAGAAGAGTCCCCAGCCGCCGCGCACGACGGACTTCCCTTCCTCGTCGAGTGTCCATGTGGCCCCCAGGCGCGGTGACACATTGTTCTTGTCAACGGGATACGCGTCTTCACTGGTGAACCTCGGATTGTTCCGTTCTTGAATCGGAATGATCTCGACGTCGTACCGAATACCGACGCTCGCGGTGAGGCGGCTGTTCACCTTCCACTTGTCCTGCGCGAAGATGCCGACAAACGTGCCTTTGACCGTATAGTCGGAGGCGGCCGGAACCAGGATCGAGAGCCGATCGGGATACGTGCGCGGATCATTGGCATCAAAGGGCCTGTCGTTCGCTGAGAAGGTGAAGGTCCCGTTGAGGTTGCCGGGATTGAAAATGTGAAGCGGCGTGTAGATGTAGCCCGCGCCGAACTTCAGATCGTGGTCACCTTTTTTGCCCGGCACGAACCAGGCGAACGTCTCGTCGAGTTGGTAGGCCGGATCCTGCCGCTGATTGGCCCGGTTGCTCGCGCCGTCGCTGTAGTTCTGGAAGTTCAGCGTGGGCGAGATGGCCGCCTGGTCGCCCGTCTTGAAGTACTCGGGGTTGCCGAAGAATACGTCCTCATGCGTGTACGACAGCTTGAGTGTGTTGACCCGCGTATTCCTGATCACCGAGTTGAGCGTGCCGACGACGGTCCAGTCCACGTCGTTCTCCTGCTCCGCGCGGCTCTTCGTCCAGTTCGTCACGCCGGGAAACTGATTGGTCTGCGGCGACTTCTCACGGAGCCAGCGGACGGCCCAGGTATTGTTGGCGCTCATCTGATGATCAATGCGCGCCATCCAATTCCAGACGTTGTCGTGCGTGAAGGTCGTGAAATTCAATTCCGGCCGGGGTTGGATGTTGAGGGTGATTCCGCGGTTCTGATCGATTCGCTCGAGGTTTGCGAAGAAGTGGAGCTTGTTCTTCACGATCGGGCCGCCGAAGTTCCCGCCCCATTGCAGTTGCCGCGTCTCCGGCTTGGACAGGTTCTTTCTCTTGGAGAAGTACTCGAGCGCCGTCATCTTCTCGTTCGCGTCGAAGAAGAACGCGGTTCCATGGAGCTGATTGGTGCCGGACTTCGACACGGCATTGACGACGCCACCCGAGGAGGCGCCGAACTCCGCGTCGAACTGGCTGGTGAGGAGCTGGAATTCCTGGACGGCTTCCACTGGCGTCCGTGCCTGCGCGCCGCCGTTACCGCCGTTGAAGGTGTCGTTGTTCCCGGCGCCGTCCAGCGTGTAGTTGACGTTCTGTGTCCCCTGCCCGTTGATCCGGATCGAATCCGCGCCGAACGAGTTGGTTGAAATGAACGCCGTCACGCCCGGCAGCGTGCCGAGGTACGTCGTGAAATTCCTGTTGATCGACGGGATGTCGTTCAGCTCCTGAGAGGTGACGGTGCCGCCGATCTGCTTCGATGTGGTATCGACGAGCGGCGATTCGGCGGTGACGGTGATTTCCTGCTCGATGCCGCCGACCTGCAGCTCGATGTCGATCGACTGCGTCTTGCCGACTTCGACGCGGACGGCGCCGCGCTGATACCGCTTGAACCCGGAAAGCTGCGCGGTCAGCTCGTAATTGCCTGGCGTCAACGCGCTCATGAAGAACGAGCCGTCCTCGCCGCTGACGATCTCGCGGTACTGCCCGGACGCTTCGTTTTTCGCCACCACGGTGACGCCGGGCAGCACCGCGTTCTGCGCGTCCACGACCTTGCCGCGCAACTCGCCGGTTCCCTGCTGCCCGTACGCGGATCCGACAACGAGCAGCCAAACCCCGAGGGCTGCCGCCGTAACCGACGCCAATCGATGCATGAAACCCCTCCGTGTTCCGAGTTGCCGAATGTCTGACCGAAAACCGTCGAAATGGTGGCAAGAGGCGGGCACGCCAGGAGAGGCGAGGCCGCCTCTATCGACAGATGCAGCGCGGCTGACGAGTGAACTGCTTGTGAAACATGAGCGCCGTATTGATACGACGCCAGTGTTCCATTGTCAACGGCTTTTCAGAGCGGAATGTTGCCGTGCTTCTTCGGAGGGTTCTTATCCCGCTTGTTATCCAAATTTTTGAGTGCCGTGATCAGCTTCCGGCGTGTTTCACGAGGACGAATGACTTCGTCGATGAATCCCCGCGCCGCGGCGATGTAGGGATTCGCAAACTTTTCGCGGAACTCGGCGACCTTCTCGGCACGCGCGGCGGCCGGATCCGACGCGGCATCGAGCTCGCGCTTGTACAGGATGTTCACCGCCCCCTCGGGCCCCATCACCGCGAGCTCCGCGGTCGGCCAGGCGTAATTGAAGTCGGTCCGAATGTGCTTGCTCGACATGACGCAGTACGCGCCGCCGTACGCCTTCCGCGTGATGACCGTCACTTTCGGCACGGTCGCTTCCGCAAACGCGAACAAGAGCTTGGCCCCGTGCCGGATGATTCCGCCGTATTCCTGCACCGTGCCCGGCAGAAATCCCGGCACGTCCTCGAAGGTGACGAGCGGAATGTTGAACGCGTCGCAGAACCGCACGAACCGCGCGGCCTTCACGGAGGCATCGATGTCGAGCGTGCCCGCGAGCACGGCGGGCTGGTTCGCCACGATGCCGACCGAGGCGCCGTCGAGCCGCGCGAAGCCGACGAGGATGTTCCGGGCGTAGTGCTGATGGACTTCCAGGAAATGCCCCTCGTCGACGACCGTCTGGATCACGTCCAGCATGTCGTAGGGCTGCGTGGGCGACGCAGGAACGATGCGGTCCAGCTCATCGTCTTCGCGGTCGGGCGAATCGCTGGTGCGCATCCGCGGAGCGTCGTCGACGTTGTTGCCCGGCAGGTACGACAGCAGCTCGCGAATGAGCGCCACGCATTCCCGATCGTCCTCGGCCGCGAAGTGCGCGACGCCGCTGGTCGCGTTGTGGGTCATCGCCCCGCCGAGCTCCTCCTTCGACACTTCCTCGTGCGTGACGGTCTTGAGCACGTCCGGACCGGTCACGAACATGTAGCTCGTGTTCTTCACCATCACGATGAAATCGGTGATTGCGGGCGAGTACACCGCGCCGCCGGCGCATGGCCCCATGATGGCGGAAATCTGGGGGACGACGCCCGAGGCCAGGGTGTTGCGCAGGAAGATGTCGGCGTAGCCGGCGAGCGACAGCACGCCTTCCTGAATGCGCGCGCCGCCTGAATCGTTCAGCCCCACGATCGGCGCCCCGAGCCGCATCGCGAGATCCATGATCTTCACGATCTTGGCGGCGTTGGTTTCCGAGAGCGACCCGCCGAACACGGTGAAGTCCTGCGCGAACGCGCACACCTGCCGCCCGTCGATCAGCCCGTGCCCCGCCACCACTCCATCGCCGGGAATGATGTGCTGTTCCATGCCGAAATCGCGGCAGCGGTGCGTGACGAGCTTGTCGACTTCCTCGAGGGTGCCGGGGTCGAACAGCAGCTCGATGCGCTCGCGCGCGGTGAGCTTTCCGGCGTCGTGCTGCCGCTTGTGTCGCTCGGCGCCGCCGCTCAATTCGGCGCGGCGCTCCAGATCAGCGAGGGCTTTATGCGGATCCATAGTGCCCGGTGCCCGGTGCGCGGTGCACCGTGCAGGGTTTTTCACGCTTTCACCGCCTGGCTTTTCTCCCAGTCCTTCAGAAACTTCTCCAGCCCGATGTTGGTGAGCGGATGGTTGAACAACTGATCGATCACGGCCGCCGGACACGTGGCGATGTCCGCTCCCATCCGCGCGGCTTCGACGACGTGAATGGGATGCCGGCAGCTGGCGACGAGGACCTCGGTCGTGAAGTCGTAGTTGTCGTAGATGTCGACGATCTCTCGAATCAGGTCCATGCCGTTCGTCGCGATGTCGTCGAGACGCCCCACGAACGGGCTGATGAAGGTCGCGCCGACCTTTGCGGCGAGCAGCGCCTGCGCGGCGGAAAAGCACAGTGTGACGTTGACGCGAATGCCTTCGCCCGACAGCGCCTTGCATGCCTTGATGCCGTCGCGCGTCAGCGGCACCTTCACGATCATGTGCTCGTCGATGCCGGCGATGTCGTGGCCCTGCCGCAGCATGCCGGCGAAATCGGTCGCCGTCACCTCGCCGCTCACCGGACCCTTGACGATCTGGCAGATCTTCTTGAGGTTGTCGCGGTAATCGCCCGGCTCCTTGGCGAGAAGGGTCGGATTGGTGGTGACGCCGTCGATGATGCCGATGGACGCCAGCGTCTCGATGTCCTTGATGTTGCCGGAATCGATGAAGAGTTTCATGTTCCTAATCCTCTCTCGATCTCATCGTGCTCGACCGGATTAAACCACCAAATCACCGGCAGCGGAAGCGTCACCTTGCCGTTTCCTCGACGCGTGCCGACATCGGACTGACGTTGCCGGCCGAGTCGACCGCCTGCACTGCGTACGCGTAGCGCACGCCCGGCTGCACGCCGTCTTTGAACGATGTTTCCTGAATGGGCTCCATCACGATCGCCTCGAGCGTGGCGGCCGCCGCGACGCCGCGTAAAACGATGTAGCCACGGACGTCCTTCTCAGTGTTGGCGTCCCAGATCAGGTTGATGGCGCCTTCAGTTGACACGGCCTGAAGGCCTTTCGGCGCCGCAGGCGGAAATGTGTCGGTCAGCGTGACGCACGCTGGCGCCGACTCGTCGCCCTCCACGCTGGCGTCCGCGATCGTCTCGACGGCGCGGACCACGTAACAGCGGCGCTCTCCCCACGCGATCCGTTGATCGGAAAAGTGTGTCTCGCTCACTGCCGCTTTGGTGAGCCGGGTCATGCCGGGCGGCTCGGCGTCCGACACCTGATACACGTTGTAGCCAAGCGTCCGCGGCGTCACGCCAATCGGCGCGGACGGCAGAACCTCGTCGCCGCCGGGCGGAGGCGTGGGTTCCGCGACGCCGGCCGGCGTCCATGCAACCGTGATCGCCTGCTCGTTGTAATCGACGTCGGGAGCCGCGGGCGCAGCCGGCGGTTTGGTCAACGCCACGCTGACGCGCTGTGACAGTGGACCGCGCCGGCCTTTCGCCGAGACGCCGACGCCCACGTACGTCCGCGACGGGACGGAGAGCGGCGGCGGCAGAAGCGGACCGGCGGGGAGGGCTGTCTCGGATCGCTTGCGCTTTGTGGCCTTCGAGAGATCGACCGGCGTGTCGACCTCGGGCGTCAGGCGCTCGGCGACGCGGGCGCGTGCGCCCTGGTCGAGTCCCTTGCCTTCGGGCGCCTCGATGGTCGATTCGGGCTCGTCGGGATCGATCGTTTGGTTGGGATCGCGGGGCGCCTTCACCGGCACGCTGGCGACGAGCGTGCCGAGCTTGACGATCTGATCGTCGGTGAGCGCCGCCGGTCCCGTGATGCCGTACACGTCGACACGAGCGACGTTCGCGGGTCTCGTTCCGTCGGTGTTGGCGGCGGGCACGGTCAACTGCAGATCGACCGTGGGGCCGTGCCGCTCGGCCGAGAGCTCGGTCGGCGCGACCGGCAATTTGACGAGAGGCGGAAGCGGCGGACCGCGCTTCCCGCAAGCGACGATCGCGAGCGTTGTAACCACGACGACCACGACAGCGAACGCAGGGCCCGCTGAGCACGCAGAACGTTGTGTGTGTTTCTGCGCACTCTGCGAGCTCTCGGTTGATCTTCGGGACACGTTTACAGAATGTACCGGGACAGGTCTTCGTTCTTCACGATGTCCGCGAGCATCTTCGTCACGTACTCATCGTCGATCCTGACGATCTTGTTCTCGAGATCCGGTCCCTCGAACGAGATCTCGTCGAGCAGCTTCTCCATGACGGTGTGGAGGCGGCGCGCCCCGATGTTTTCCGTGCGCTCGTTGACGATGCTTGCGAAGTCGGCGATGCGGCGGACGGCGTCGTCGGTGAAGGTGAGCTCGATTTCCTCGGTCTCCATGAGCGCCATGTATTGCTTGATGAGCGCGCTCCTCGGCTCCGTGAGGATGCGCACGAACTCCTCCCGGCCGAGCGGTTCCAGCTCGACGCGAATCGGAAATCGACCCTGCAGCTCCGGGATCAGGTCGGACGGCTTCGACACGTGAAAGGCGCCGGCGGCGATGAAGAGGATGTGGTCGGTCCTCACCATGCCGTACTTGGTGTTCACGGTCGTGCCTTCGACGATCGGCAGAATGTCGCGCTGCACGCCTTCGCGGCTCACGTCCGGTCCGTGCGATCCCTCGCGCCCGGCGATCTTGTCGATCTCGTCGATGAAGATGATGCCGGCCTGTTCGACACGCTCGACGGCCGCGCGCGCCACGCTGTCCATGTCGATCAGTTTGTGCTCTTCCTCCTGCGTCAAGTACTCGAGCGCCTCGGGCACTTTCACTCGACGTTTCTTGTTCTTCCCCTGGAACAGTCCCGGCAGCATGTCCTTGAGGTTGATGTCCACCTCTTCGACCGTCGACCCGGCAATGATCTCGAACGACGGAAACGCCTTTTCGCGCACGTCGATCTCGACGACGCGTCCGTCGAGCCGGCCGGCGCGCAACTGCTCGCGGAAACGCTCGCGCGTCTGCTGTTGATCGGGCGCGCCGCCCGGCGCGTCGTCGGGCGCCATCGAGCGCGACGGCGGCAGCAGGATGTCGAGCAGCCGATCTTCGGCGTTCTGCGCCGCTTTCGCGTGCACCTCGTCGAGCCGTTCGCCGCGGACCATGTCGACGGCAAGCTCGACCAGATCGCGGACCATCGATTCCACATCGCGGCCCACGTACCCGACCTCCGTGAACTTCGACGCTTCGACCTTGAGGAATGGCGATTGCGCGAGCCGCGCCAGACGACGGGCAATCTCGGTCTTGCCGACGCCGGTCGGCCCAATCATCAGAATGTTCTTCGGCGCAATTTCCTCCGCGAGCTCCGGCGCAAGCTTCTGCCGGCGCATGCGATTGCGCAGCGCGATGGCCACGGCGCGTTTCGCGGCGGCCTGTCCGACGACGTACTTGTCGAGCTCCGCGACAATCTGACGCGGCGTCAGGCTGTCGGCGGCCGTTCGCGTGGTTTCGGGCAGATAAATCGGCACTACAACTCTTCCACTACGATGCGCGCGTTCGTGTAAATGCAGATCTCGCCCGCAATCGCCATCGCCTTTTCGGCGATCGCGCGCGCGTCGAGATCCGTGTTGGCGGCCAGCGCCTTCGCCGCCGCGAGAGCAAACGGCCCGCCCGATCCAATCGCCACGAGCCCGTCGTCGGGCTCGATGAGATCGCCGTTGCCGGACAGGAGAAACGTCGTGGTCTTGTCGAGCACGACGAGCATCGCCTCGAGGCGGCGAAGAATCCGGTCGCTCCGCCAGTCTTTCGCGAGCTCCACGGCGGAGCGTTCGAGGTTGCCGCGGTACTGTTCCAGCTTCGATTCGAATCGTGAGAACAGCGCGAACGAATCGGCCGCGGACCCGGCGAATCCGGCCAGGATCCGATCGTTGTACAACCGGCGAATCTTCCGGGCGCTCTGTTTGACGATCGTCTGCCCGAAGGTGACCTGGCCGTCCCCGGCCAGAACCGCACGGTCCCGGTGGCGGACTGCAAGAATTGTGGTGCTGTGAAACATGGAGTCTTCCGACTGTATCGGCCGGGGGATCGGGGTGTCAAGAAAACGGGACGGGTGCACCCCAAGGGGGACACCTCGGCGACATTCGTGCGTGCAAAACGACCGATTTGGGCCGATACTTAAGCGATTACAGTGCGGCTCGATGGCAGCGGGGTTGCTGTTTGCAGGATGAGAGGTTTTCCGCCATGAAACCACAGGCACGAATTCACCCGCGTTGGTCCGCTCTGGCTGTCGCGACGGGGCTCGCGGCGTGGCTCTGCGCGGTACCGGTGGCTGCTCAGGGAAGCCGCCCCAGCGAAGGAAGCGGCCCCACCCACACTCCCGGCGGCGGCGGTTCGTCCGGTGGAGGTGCCGCCTCTGGCGGGTCGGGCGGCGGCGGCGGATCGAGCACCGCGTCGGGAGGCGGCGGGTCGGCGAGCAGTGGCGGTGGTTCGTCGAATGGCGGCGGCTCATCGGGCGGCGGCGGGATTCGCAGCGAGTCGGGCGGCGGCGGCCGCTTCGGCGCGACGGGCAGCACCGGCTACGCCGCTCCGCGCGGCGGCGATCGTGGCACACGATCGGGCGGCGGCAGCGGTTCGGGATCGACGGCGGCGGGGAACGGCACGGCCGACCGCGCTCCCGTGAGCGGCACCGGCACCAGCGATCGCGCCGTGCGCCGCGGCGACGGCTCGGGTCGGACACAGGACGCGATACCTGACGGCACCGGCGGTGGCGTTCCGGCCTACGCGCGTCCACGGGATGGACGGGAACCCATCGGCACAGCCGTCCCGCGCGGCTCCGTACCCTCGCCCGGCGGCGGTGGCGGCGGGATCATCATTCCCGGCGGGTACTACGGCGGCTACTACGACCCGTGGTGGTACGGAGCCGGCTACGTTGGCGACTATGGCGGGTACTACGATCCGTGGTACGGCGGCTACCCATCCTATTCGCAGCCGTCCTACTCCTCCTCCTACTACGACGAGGGGGCGGTGCGTCTGAAGATCAAACCGCGCCATTCCGAAGTGTTCGTCGACGGCTTCTTCGTCGGCACGGTCGACGACTTCGACGGGATCTTCCAGCGACTGCATCTCGAAACCGGCGCGCATCGGATCGAAGTGCGCGCGCAGGGTTATGAGCCGCTGGCGTTCGACGTTCGAATCACGCCGGACCACACGACGACGTATCAGGGCGAAATGAAACGAATTCCGTGAGCATTCCCGATCGCTGATGTGCAACTCGCCATTTGCCATCGGCAATGAACAGGCTGCGCATCATCGCGGCCGTCTCGGGCATCTACGACGCGCTGGCGGGCGCGTTGATGCTGACGGGATGGCCGCTCTTCCTGGGACTCTTCGGCGCGCCGCTTCCCACACCTGCAATCCACGCCGACCTGAATGGCCTCTTTCTTCTCTCGATCGGGGCGGGATACCTGATTCCGTTTCGGGATCCGGGCTCCGCGGGCGGCCGCACGTACTTGTGGGTGATGGGACCGGTGCTGAAAGGCGCGGGAGCCGTCGCGTTCGTCATCGACTCGCTGTTCCGCGATTCGCCGCGCTCGTTTCTGCTGTTCGCCGTCAGCGATGGGGCGGTGGCCCTGCTGACGCTGTGGGCCCTCGCGACGCGTTCCGACGCATCCACCAGTAGACCGGCACACCCGCTGCGATAATCACCAGGCCTGCGGCCGACGTTCTCGGATTCCGCCACAGCTCGTTGACGAGCATCACGAAGGCCGCGACGACAAACAATCCCGGCGTCCACGGGTATCCCCACGCGCGAAAGGGACGCTGCGCGTCAGGCTCCCGCCGGCGTAACACGAACACCGCCGCGACCGCGATGCCCGAAAACAGCACCAGCGCAAAGCCGGTGTAGCTTACGAGCTCGGCGAGCGTACCGGACAGAACCAGCACGCCGCTCCACAGCGATTGCGCGACGATTGCGCCGACAGGCGCGCGAAAGCGCGGATGGACGCGCTTCGCCGCGGCCGGAAAGAGACCGTCGCGCGCCATCGCGTAGTACACGCGCGGCCCGGCGAGCACCATGGCGCTCACGCTGGCAGCGATGCTCACGATGGTGAACGCCGCGAGCAGATTCCCGGCCGCGAAGCCGAACAACCGCTCCGCAACCGTATCCACGATCCGCGCGCTCGAGAGCGACGACAACGCCGGTACCGGCAGCGCGTAGAGATACAGCGCGTTCAGCGTCAGGTAAATCACGATGACGGCCACCGTGCCGAGCCCGAGCGCCAACGGGACGTTCCGGCCGGGCGAGCGCACTTCTTCCGCGACGTACGCGGCCGCGTTCCATCCCGAGTACGTGAACATGATCGGAATGAACGCCATCAACACGCCCGTCGTGCCCACCGATCCCGCCGTGACGATCTGTCCGGCATTGCCATGACCGATGCTGAATCCGAGCGCGACGAACGCGACCAGCGCGGCCACCTTCGTGCCCGCCAGCACGTTTTGCACGAAACGGCCGGGACCGAGGCCGCGCGCGTGAACGACGGTGAGACCCGCGATCGCAATCAGCGCGACGAGCGTCTTTCGCGAGAGGACGAGCGGAATGCCGGGGATGGGCACGGTGACAAGCGGCGTGCCGTCGCCCGCCGCCGGAATGAACCGTCCGAGGTAGTCCGCCATTGCCACGCTGCTTGCGGCGATGGCGCCGGAAAAGCCGGCAACGAACGACGTCCATCCGGTGAGAAATCCGGCCAGCGGTCCGTACGCGGCACGCAGGTAGACATACTCGCCGCCGGCCTGCGGTCGCAGCGCCGCGAGCTCCGCGTACGCCATCGCGCCCATGAACGCGAACGCGCCGCCGATCAGCCAGACGAGCAGGATGGCGCGGCCATCGGGCACGAGCCCGGCGACGAGAATCGGCGTGAAGAAAATGCCGCCGCCTATGACGTTGGAGACAACGATCGCGGCTGCGTCCAGCGGCCCGAGCCGCCGGTCCAGCGTCGTCATTTCGTGAGGAGTTGACGGGTGATCGGGTAGACGCCTACGCGGACCCACTGGACGGAGCCGTACTTGGCGAACAGCTCCACCTTCGCGTCCACGAACTGACTGTTCTGCAGCATCTCCTGGCGCGACTGATCGCTGCCAGTGTAACCGAGCTGCGATCGAACGGTGAGCGGTGGCGTCGTCGCTCCGGCCGCGAGGCCATCGGAGCCGGCCGCGGTGATGAAGCCGCTGCCCCATTCCTCGCTTTCATTGACGCGCCGGAACAACGCGTTGACCTGCAGCGTGACGAGCTTCCGGTCGGACACGTTCTTCAGCGTGAAGATGACTGTGGGAACGAGCTTGTTCTGACCGTTGACGATGCCCGCGTCGTACCAGCCGGTATTGAGGATCTCGATCTGAAGTCCTTGCGTCAGATCGACGGTTGGGCCGCAGCCGATCGCGAGGAGCGCCACCAGCGGGACGAGGACGACTGACGCGCGCATGGCGCGTATATTCTAGAGGAAATGCGTAGTCGACAGCTAACAGTCAACAGTCAACAGACTGTCAACCGTCGACCGTCGACTGTCTAGAACACGCGCACCTCAATCCGCCCGAGCGCCTCGTCCCGCGAGATGCGACCGGCCAGAAAGTCGGCCAGGTCCGATCCGCGGAGACGGATGATGCGCGTGCGTGCATCGCTGTCGGCCGGGGCAAGGCGCGGCCGATCGTCGTTGCCCTTGGCCGCAATCGTCAGCCATTCGTTCGGGCCGATACTCAGCGAACTGCTGTGGGCCAGCATGGCGTCCTTGAGCGCCTGGATCACCTCGATGCGGTAGGCCTCGTTCGAATCGGTCAGGATCAGATCGTCCGGCGGCTCCGGCTTGTCGGCTGCCGTCGACGCGGCCGATCCGGCGACAGTGCGCGCGCCGGCGGTGTCGGGCGCCGACGACCGCGCGAGCACGGCGGGGTTCATCTGGAGCTCGAGGCGCTTGAGGGCCTGTTCGAGGTTCGGGTCGCCGGCTGTCTTGATGTGCGTTTGCAGCGTCCGGAGGGCGCTGTCGAGACCGAGGTCGTTCTGATCCAACGTGCGCAGCGTCCACGTGAGCGTGGCGTTGAACGACGGCACGAGCACGTCGAAGAACACGCCGTATCCGTCGAGCCGGAATCCGCGCGCGTGCGCGTTGTCGCTGACGAGCATGTCGGCCGGCACTTGTGCCAGCGCCTGCAGGCGATCGCGCGTCACGGTGACGCCGTGTTCGACCGCGCCTTCGAGCACGCGCTCCATTTGCCCGATCTGATATCGCTGCTCGGCCGCCGCGCGCGACATCGCCGCGGACTGCGCCGCCGCCGGGACGGCCACGGCCACGCCGGCAAGTCCACCAATGACGATCGATGCGAACCCTTTCACGACTCTCTCCCTCTAGTGGCCAAAGGTCGGTGACCAGTGGCCAGTCCACTGACCCTGCCCACTTCGATTACGGCCGCTGATTCACGCGCATGAGATAGTTCAGCGACTGGCGTTGTTTCAACACCTCGACGCCTAGATTGTTCTCGACGACGCCAAGGGTGCGATCGATGCGGACGAGATCGGCCTGACGCTGCGCGTTGACATCGCGCAACACCTCGCCGATGCGCAGCGCCAGCTCGCGCTGCTGCCGCTTCTCGGTTTCGTCGAGGAGCGCTCGCACGCGACGCAGGACGTCGGCGTCGCTGCCGCCGGACGCCGATCGCGCCGGCGCATCGGCCGCCACCGCGGTGCGCGCCGCGGTTTGTGCGCCGCGCAGCTCGGCGCGCAGTTGCCGCTCGAGCGCCGCGAGCTCTTCACGGCTCGCGGCATTGCTCGTGACGCCGGTTGTACCCGCCCGCGTCGCAGCGCCGGCCGCGCTCGCCGGGACCGGTGTCGACCAGCCGGTGCGCACGGCGAGCCCGTTCTGGTCGTACCGCACGTCCAGGTTGGCGATGCGCGCGGACACGCCCAGAAACAGCAACGCCGCCGCCACCTGCGCCCACGCCGGAATCTCCCGCCACCAACGATTCGACGTCGGCCGTTCACGGTCGACAGTCGACACGTGACTCTCGCTCGGCGTGCTGTCCGTCGCACGTCGTCTGTCGGCTGCCGACTGTTGACTGTTGACGACGACGCTCGGCGAAGGCGGTGCCCACCGCGCAAGCTGCTGGCGCACGCCTTGGAGCGACGTCAACTCGTCGCGGCACAGCGCGCACGTGGCCAGGTGCCCGTCGAACGCGGAGCGCGCCTGCGGATCGATGTCGTCGTAGAGATACGCGATGAGCGTCTCATCGCGACTGAAGCCGTAGCTGCACATGTCAGTCATAACGTGGCTTTGGTGTTCTTGGCCAGCTCGCGGCGCAACACCGCGAGCCCCTGGTACAAACGCGTTTTCACCGTGCTCAGAGGACAGCCGACCAGGTCCGCGATTTCCTGGAACGTCAGCCCGTGGTACTCCTTCAGGACTATCGCCGTTCGCTGCTCTTCGGGCAGCAGCGTCATCGCGCGCTCGACCGCTCGCGACAGATCGTGGCGCGCCACCAGATCTTCAATCGACTCCGACGGCTCAGCGGCCGCCGCGAGCTCCATCACATCGACGTCTTCCGGCGGCTGCACGACGGGCGTCCGGCGCTCGCGGCGCACCCAATCGCGGCACAGGTTCAGGGCGATCCGGTACAGCCACGACGAGAATTTCGCCTGCCCACGGAAGCCCGGGAGAGCGCGAAACGCCCGGAGAAACGTCTCCTGACACACATCGCGCGCATCTTCCTCGCGACCGATCGTCCGGTACGCCAGCGCGTAGATGGGGCGCTCCCATCGCAGAACCAGCTCGTTAAAGCTGTCGGCATCGCCGCGAATCGATTTGGCGACGAGCTCTTCGTCCGTCCACGTCATGCGGGAGCGTGTCGGTCACGGGGACAGGCCCCCTGGCGCCGGGGACCAGTCATTTTTTCGTTGTCGGGGGCAGAGACTCTGCCGCCGCGCTCGCGAGACCTGTTCGCGGTACTGTCCCCGGAACCTGTCTCGTGTACTAAGACGGCGGACTGCCGCCGGCAGTCGGGTCGGCGGCGCATGAGCACAATTATATCGCCCGACGGTGTAAGCGGTTCCCGTGCTTGCTCTTACGGCGCTCCAGCCACCGTGGCCCATCGATCTCGGCGGTTGGCGCACGATGAGCGATCCGAAGTAGAATCGCCGCCGAACGGCCCGTCCCGGTCGTCGGGAGGGCCCTCCGCGACGAACGGCCCAGGAAACCGTCCCCGATCCATGTCCCACGACTCGCACGCAGGTCGAGCCCGTCCGCTCTCGGGACCGTCGACTAGTCCCGCCGCAGTTCAGCGGCCGCTGGTGTCGTTGCTCGCCCAGGCGAGTAAACCGAGCGAGCTATTGCCGCTGCTCCATCAACACGCGTTGGACGTGACGGGCGGCGTCTGCTCGCTGCTGTTCCAGCACAATCCGCGCAACGGCCTGCTTCATGCGACGTCCGCCTTCGGGCTGCACGTCCTCCGCACCGATCCGTGGATCGCCGGGCCGGAAGAGGCGGCCCTGGTCGCCAGCGCGTTCGACCGGAGAAAACCGATCGTGGTTGCCGATCTGGATCGCCACATGCCCGACCTCGCGACGCGGCTCGACACCTCGGCTGCCCTGCTCCTGCCGTTGACGCGCGGGGCGGACCGCGTCGGCATGGTGGCCGTGGGTTTCGCGGGCACGCCTCCGCCCGCCACGACGGCGGCCGACGCGATGCCCGTCGCCGACGCGTTCATCGTCGCGATGGAGTTGTTTCATCTCCGGCAGAGCGACGCGCTCCAGGGCGATCTGGTCGCGCTGGTCGATGAGTTCTCGACGGCGCTGTCGGCCACGCTGAGTCTGCCGGCTGGGCTCGACATTCTTTGCCACGGCGCCAACCGGCTGTTCGCCGCGGACCGCACGTCGGTCTGGATTCACGAGCGGCGCGCGCGCAACCTCGTGCTGGAAGCGTCGTCCGACGGCGCGCACTCGACGCGCGGCGTGACGGTCGCCGCCGACGACCCGTCCGCGCCGGCCGCCATTGCGATGCGCCGTGCCCGGGCCGAAATCGTCGCCGGGGCCGACGACGAGGTGACCGCGATGGTCACCGTACCGCTGCGCGGCCGCCGCCGCGCGCTCGGCACGATCGTCTTCGAGGGCGTGCGTATCGAAACCGGCGGGGAGCTCGACGTGCTCGACCGGGCCGATGAGCTCGGCCGCCAGCTCTCGACCGCGATCGAGAACATGCACCTGCTCGACAACGTCATTCGGTCGAGGCGCGAGCTGGAGGACACGTTCGACTCGATTTCACATCTGGTGGCCGTGGTCGACCGCGGCGGGCGCATCGTCCACGTCAATCGCGCGTTCGCATCGCATGCCGGGCGCACGCGGGAGGAGCTCCTCGACCGGCCGATTGCCGAATCGATCGGTCCCGAACTGGCCACGTGGCTCGCCGAGCAGCCGTCGCATCCGGCGCGGCTGCCGGGGGAATCGGCGGCAACCTGCGACGTCGTCGATCCGGTGCTGAAGGGACCGTTCACCGTCACGGTCACCGACCTGCTGAATCACGATCGGGAACCGATCGGCCGCGTCATCGTCGCGCGCGATTTGACGCCGCAGACCAAACTCGAAGGCGAGCGCGAGGAGCTCCGCCGGCGCCTCACGCAGACCGAAAAGCTCGCGGCACTGGGCCAGTTCGTGGCCGGTATCGCCCATGAATTGAACAACCCGCTCCAGGGCGTCCTCGGCCACATGGAGCTGCTGCGCGCCACCGGAGCGTTTCCGAAGCAGCTGCGCAAAGAGGTCCAGACGATTTACCGCGAAGCCGATCGCGCGGCGAAAATCGTCCGCAACCTCCTGGTGTTCGCGGGATCCAGGCGCCTCGCGCGACGTTCGGTCAGTCTGAACGCGGTCCTTCAGAAGGTTCTGGCGCTGCGCGCCTCGGCTCATCGTGCCGCCGACATCGAAGTCGTGCGACACTATGACGAGCAGCTGCCGCGCGTCCCGAGCGATCCGCTGCTGCTCCATCAGGTTTTCCTGAACATGGTGATGAACGCGGAGCATGCGATCGCGGCCACAGAACGCGCGGGACGCATCGAGATCAGCACGTCGGTCGCGCGCTCGGGCGATCGAATCGTCGTGAAAGTGCGCGACAACGGGACCGGCATCGCGGAAGATACGCTGTCGCGCATCTTCGAGCCGTTCTACACGACGAAGGAAGTCGGCAAGGGAACCGGCCTCGGCCTGGCCATCGCGTACGGCATCGTGCAGGAGCACGGCGGCCAGATTGTCGCCGCCAATCACCGGGACGGCGGCGCCGTGTTCACCGTCGAACTGCCCACGGCGCGCCCAGCAGGACGCTGACGCATGATTGACGAAACCTTTCTCACGACGGAAGAAGTCCTGGAATACCTCCAGGTGAACCTGCGAACCGTCTACCGGCTGATCAAAGCCGGGAAGATCCCCGCGGTTCGTGTGGGCCGGCAGTGGCGGTTCCGCAAGCGCGACATCGATGCGTGGCTCGACAGCCAGCGGCCGCGCGGCGGCGGCCGGCCGGCCGCCCCGGCGGTGCCGGCCCGGCCCACGGCCACGAGCGCCTCGCGTCCCCGTATCCTCGTCGTCGACGACGAGGCGAGCATCCGCGACCTCCTGGCAAAGACACTCGCGCTCGCGGAATACGACGTCGACGTGGCACCCGACGGCCGCTCCGCGCTCGAGCGCATGCGTTTGTATCCGTACGATCTGTTGATCGCCGATTTGAAAATGCCGGGCATGGACGGCCTCACGGTCATCCGCGAAGCCAAGCGCTACAAGGCCGACCTGCCGGTGATCATCATCACGGGGTTTTCGACCGAGTCGAGCGCCATCGAAGCGGTGAATCTCGGCGTCGCCGGCTACCTCACGAAACCGTTCCGCGTGCCGCAGGTTCTCGCCGCAGCCGCCAAGGCGCTCGGGGAGTAACTCCCATCGCGTGTTATACTTAGGGGTTGGCGCTTCCTGCCAACCCCTGAATGATTCAGCTTTCCAACCTCACGAAATCCTTCGGCGACCGCGTGCTGCTCGACCACGTGACGTGGCAGATCACGGATCGCGAACGCGTTGGCTTGTGCGGCCCGAACGGCGCCGGGAAGACGACGCTGCTGCGCATGATGGCGGGACTCGACGAGCCCGACTCGGGGGCGATCCTCAAGCCCGCCGGATTGACGGCCGGTTATCTGCCGCAGGACGGACTGACGCATGCCGGCCGCAGCGTCTTCGATGAGGCGGCGGCGGCCTTCGCGGAGCTGCTCGCGATGAAGCGCGAGATGCACGCGCTCGAGGAGCGCCTCGGCGATCCTGGCATCCCCGAAGCCGACCACGACGCGATGCTGCACCGCTACAGCGATCTGCAGGACCGCTTCCGCCTCCACGACGGCTACAGCATCGAGTTGAAGACCGCCACCGTCCTCCAGGGGCTCGGCTTCAAGACGGCGGACTTCGATCGGCCCACGGAGACATTCTCCGGCGGCTGGCAGATGCGGATCGCGCTCGCCAAACTGCTGCTCGGCCAGCCCAATCTGTTGCTGCTCGACGAGCCGACCAACCACCTCGATCTCGAGGCGCGCAACTGGCTCGAGGAATACCTCAACGCGTATCCGCACGCGGTCATCCTGGTGTCGCACGATCGCTTCTTTCTCGATGCGGTGGTGACCCGGATCGCCGACCTGACATTGCGTACGCTCACGGATTACATCGGCAACTACAGCCACTACCTGGTCGAGCACGAGGCGCGCATCGAGGCGCTCCGGAAGGCGAAGCGCGAGCAGGACGAAGAAGTGGCGCGCGTCAGGATGTTCATCGACCGGTTCCGCTATCAGGCGACGAAGGCGTCGCAGGTGCAGAGCCGCATCAAGATGCTCGAGAAAGTCGTCCCGATCGAGGTGCCGCCTGAGCGCCGGAAGATCCATTTCGACTTTCCGGCGTGCGCAAAGAGCGGCCGCACCGTGCTCGAGTTGAAACACGCACGCAAGGCGTACGGCGATCTCGTGGTCTTCGGCGATTTGAGCGTCCACATCGAGCGCGGCGACCGCATTGCACTCGTCGGCCCGAACGGCGTCGGGAAATCGACGCTGATGCGGATGCTTTCCGGCGAGGAGGCGCCGGACCGTGGAGAACGGACGCTCGGCCACAACGTCGTCATGCAGTACTTCGCGCAGGACGAAGCGACGCGGATGGAACCGTCGCCGACGGTGTACGAGACGCTCGCATCCGGCTCTCCTTTGCAGATGGTGCCGATGATCCGCAACATCCTCGGCGGGTTCCTGTTTTCGGGCGACGATGTGTACAAGCCGGTGCGCGTGCTGTCGGGCGGCGAGCGCACCCGTCTGGCCGTCGCGCGCATGCTGCTCCGGCCGTCGAACACGCTGCTGCTCGACGAACCGACCAACCATCTCGACCTCGACTCGAAGGAGGTTCTGCTCGACGCGCTGGTGGACTACGGCGGCACGCTGATCTTCGTCTCGCACGACCGGTATTTCGTCGAACGGCTCGCGACGCGAATTGTAGAGATCGGCAACGGCACTGCGATCGCGTACCCAGGGACCTACAAAGAGTTCCTGTGGCACAAGCAGCATCCGCAAGGACAGGACGGGCCGGATGAGCAGGACAGGCGGGATGGGCAGGTCCGGCAGACACAGCGGACCAAGCAGGCGGGGCAGGTAAAGCGGGCTCAGCCGCCCCGCTTTACGTCGCCGGCCACGCAGCCGGCGCGCCAGGAAAAGAAACGCGTTGACGCCGACGTGCGCAAGAAGCAGCGCGCCGTTCAGGCTCGGCAACAGCGCGTCGCTCAGCTCGAGGCACGTATCGCGGAGTGCGAAGCCGCCATTCGCGACATCGAGCAGCAGATGTCAGCACCCGGGTTCTACCAGGATCGCATCGCCGCTCAACCCATCGTGGACCGCCATCAGGCGTTGATGTGGCAGGTCGGCGACCTGATGCATCAGTGGGAAGTGCTCCAGTCGGCTGACCTCGCCGCCGAGGTCTAAGAGAATCGTGCCGTTGACCTCCGTCCCTCCCAGACCTGCTCCTTCCGGACCCTAACGAAATCGTCATTGCGTTACAATATTGTCATCGCCGCGCGCGGCGGCTTTCCGTAACCGTCTGATTTCTTGGAGTTTCTGTGGTTTTCACCTTGGGGGACTCAGGCATACGCCTTGCCCCTGATCCGCCGAGCTCCAGTGCATACCGACATGCCTGACACGCCCTCGCGGTCTCCGGCTGGCGGCCGTCGTCCGGCCGAAAAGCACGCGCCGAGGACGAGCGCGCGGACAGACCGCCGTCGCGCCCCGCGCAGCGGCCCCTCGCCCGATGACCGCTTCTTCCGGTACATCGTCGGCAGCATGCGCAACGGCGTGATCGCGTTTCGTCGCGACGGCACGCTGGCGCTGATGAACGACGAGGCGTATCGGATTTTCGGGCTCGCGCGCCATCCTGGCGACGTCGGCCGGCCGTTCTCCGACGTGCTGCACGACCACCCAGCGATCATCCGCGTGCTGTCGAGCGCGTTCGAGTTGAGCCACCTGCCGAACCGCGCGGAGCTGCGATTGAAACATCTCAACCGCGTGATCGGCTACACGCTGTCGCAGGTCAGGGAAGACGGCGGCCTGCCGATCGGCGCCGTCATGTTCTTCAAGGACCTGACCCGCGTGGAGCAGCTCGAGGAGCGCGAACGGCTGCGCGATCGGCTTGCGTCGCTCGGCGAGATGGCCGCGGGCATCGCCCACGAGCTGAAGAATCCGCTGGCCGGCATCGAGGTGATGGCGGGGCTGCTGCGCCGGCAGGTGCCCGATTCGCCCGACGCCCAGTCGCTGCTCGCAGACATACTGAGCGAGGCCAAGCTCGCGAACGCCATCGTCGTGGAGATGCTCGAGTTCGTCAGACCCGTGAGGCTGCAGGTCGAGCGGACCGACGTGGCCGACGTGCTGCAGCAGTCGGTGACGATGGCCGAATCGAAGGCGCCGCGGGGCGAGGTGGCGGTGCTGGTGACCGTCGAGCCCGAGCTGCCGATGATCGAAGCGGACCATCATCAGCTGTCACAAGTGTTCACGAATCTCATCGCCAACGCATTCGAGGCGCTGGACGGCAACGGTCACATCACCATTCTGGCGGTCGCAAGCTCGCTGGAAGAAGATCCGGCGCTGAGCGGGCACTCGGAACCGACGCCGACGATCGTCGTCGACGTCATCGACGATGGCCCGGGCGTGCCCGTCGACGCGGCGGACAAGATCTTCGATCCCTTCTTTACGACCAAGCCGCAGGGGTCGGGGCTTGGTCTCGCGATCGTCAGAAAGATCGTCGATGCGCATGATGGACGCATCGATCTCATCAGCGCGGCGGGTGCCGGTACGCGGTTCCGCGTCACGCTGCCGGTCACGAGTACATCCGGGTGGTTCAAGTAGGTCGAGTGGGCCAGGTCGGTCGGGTCAGGTGTGTTGATCGCGTAGGCTGGATACGCAGGAGATGAAGATGGGTCGCATTCTCGTTGCAGATGATCACGACGCGCTTCGGCGCGGCCTTGTCCGTGGATTGACCGAGGGCGGTCACGAAGTCGAGGAGGCCTCGAACGGCAACGCCGCCATCGAGCGCCTGCACGACAGCTACTTCGATGTCGTGCTGAGCGACCTGAAGATGGGCGGGAGCGACGGGCTCGACGTGCTCCGCACGACGCGCGCGCTGCACCCGACGACGTCGGTCATCCTGATGACCGCGTTCGGCTCGGTCAACACCGCCGTCGAAGCGATGAAGAGCGGCGCGTTCGACTATGTGCAGAAGCCGTTCGAAATCGAGGAGATGGAAGTCAAGATCGCCAAGGCGCTGGAGGTGAAGCGTCTGAAGAACGAGCTCGACTACCTGCGCGGCACGCAGCAGGACATTTACGACTTCGAACGCATTGTCGGATCGAGCCCGGCGCTGCAGCGCGTGCTCGACATCGTCAAGAAGGTTGCGAAGAGCAACACGACCGTGTTGATCCATGGCGAGACCGGCACCGGCAAGGAGCTCATCGCCGGCGCCATCCATCACAACTCGCTCCGCACGTCGCGGAACTTCGTGAAAGTGAACTGCGCGGCACTCCAGGAAAACCTGCTGGAATCCGAGCTCTTCGGCCACGAGAAGGGCGCCTTCACAGGCGCCGACAAGCAGCGCATCGGCCGCTTCGAACAGGCCGACGGCGGCACGCTCTTCCTGGACGAGATCGGCGACATGAGCGCAAGCACGCAGGCGAAGATTCTGCGCGTCCTCCAGGAGCACGAATTCGAGCGGCTCGGCGGCACGCGGACGCTTCGCGTCGACGTGCGGCTCATCGCCGCCACGAACCGCGATCTCGCCGCGATGGTGCAGTCGGGACACTTCCGCGAGGACCTGTACTATCGCCTCAACGTCGTCTCGATCGAGATGCCGCCGCTCCGCGAGCGCAAGGACGACATCGTGCCGCTCGCGAACACGTTCATCCGGCGGTTCTCCGCAGAGCTGAAGAAGAAGATCGACGGGCTCGAACCGGAGGCGCAGAAGCTGCTGATGCGCTACAACTGGCCGGGCAACATCCGCGAGCTCGAAAACACGATCGAGCGCGCCATGCTGCTGGCGGATGGACGCTCCATCGCAGCCGCCGACATGCGGCTCGGCGAAGTGCCGACGACGGGCGGCCTGCGCGACCACAGCGCGATGGTGAAGATTCCGCCGACCGGCATTCCACTCGAGGAGATCGAACGGCACGCGCTCGTGGAGGCGCTGAAGATGTCGAACTGGGTCCAGAAGGACGCCGCGGAGCTGCTGTCGATCAGTCCGCGGGTCATGAACTACAAGATCAAGACGCTCGGCATCGAGTTCCCGCGCGGCCGTCGCGCCGCGCCACTGCAGCCGCCGGTCGCTGCTGCATCGTAAGCGGTACAGTCAGGCGGGAGGGGCAGGAGAGGGGGGAAGCAGGATAGCTCAACGCTCTTCCCCTCCAGCTCTTCCCGACTGTCCTGCTGCTGCGGGCTTCCCCACCGCTCCCGCTCGGGGATGACTTCTCCGGTAAACCTCCAAAAGCTGCGCCGCGTTCACATGCGTGTAGCGCTGCGTGGTGCTGAGCCGCGCGTGGCCGAGCAGTTCCTGAATCGCGCGCAGGTCGGCGCCGCGCTGCAGCAGGTGTGTCGCGAATGAGTGCCGAAGTGCGTGAGGACTGATCCCCAGTCGCGCGCTGCTGGCAGCCACGTATCTGCGCACGAGTCGATCGATGCTGCGTGGCGTCAGCCGCGTCCCGCGGTAGTTGACGAATAGTGGATTCCGTCGGCGGGACGGAGTGGTCAGGCGGGATGGGCAGGATGGGCGTTGCCGCCTATCCCGCCCATCCTGCCCCCTTATGAGCGCTTCGCGATCGTTCAAATACGCGCGGACCGCTTTCGCCGTGCTGGTGTTGAACGGCACGATGCGTTCCTTTCCCCCCTTCCCGAGCACACGCACCATTTTCGCGCTCAGGTTCAGATCGTCGAGATCGAGCCCGGCCAGCTCGCTGAGCCGCAGGCCCGACGCGTAAAACAATTCAAGAATCGCGCGATCGCGGCGTCCGAGCGACGTGTCGACGGTCGCGGCGTCGAGCAGCGCCGTCATCTCGGCCTCGGACAGGTGCGGCGGCATGCGGATGTCGCGCTTCGGCGTCGCCACGAGCGCGCCGGGGTCGTCGTCTATCACTTCTTCGCGGCGGAGATACCGCAGAAACGTGCGCACCGCCGCGAGCTTGCGGGCGGCGGTCGCGCGAGACAGTCCCGCCTTATGAAGATCCGCGAGAAAACCGCGCACGGCCTGACGATCGAGCCGCGCGGGCAGCAGATCGATTCGCTTCACGCTGGACGCCGCCGCAACGTGATCGAGAAACTGCGTCAGGTCGCTGTCGTACGCGCGCACGGTGTGCGCGGATGCGTTCCGATTGAGCGCGAGAAACTGCAGAAACGCCTTGAGATGAGCGGTCATTGTTGCCATACGACCCGCCGGCCCGGCACGGCCCAAAAGCCGGGCCCTATCTGTGACTCAGGGGATGGCGCCCTACGCGAGACTCCGAGACTCGGTGTCGGACACGGTCTTCAGACCATTCCACGAGCGCATCCAGTGCTCGAGATCGGCCAGCGCGCGCTCGGACAGCGCCAGGTTCCGCAGCTTCTTCCCCTTCGGCGCGGGCGTCAGCGGCGGCATGATGCCGAAGGTCACGTTCGACGGATCGTAGTGCGCCGGGTTCGCATGCGACACATAGTAGCCGAGCGCCCCGATCGCGGTCGTGCGCGGCGCCGCCGAAACAGCCTCCCCTTTCGCGATCGCGGCGGCGTTCCACCCGGCGATCAGCCCTGACGCGGCCGACTCGACATACCCTTCGACCCCCGACATCTGACCGGCGAACAACAGCGTGGGCCGGCTGCGCACTTGCCACGTTTCCGCGATGACGGTTGGCCCGTTGACGTAGGTGTTGCGGTGAACCATGCCGAACCTGACGAACTCGGCCTCCTCCAATCCGGGAATCAACCGCAGCACGCGGGCCTGATCGCCCCACTTGATCTGCGTCTGAAAGCCGACCAGGCTGAAATGATCGCCCGCGAGGTTGTCCTGACGCAGCTGGACGACGGCGTAGGGTTCGCGTCCTGTCCGCGGATCGACCAGACCGACCGGCTTCATCGGTCCGAACCGAAGCGTGTCGCGGCCGCGGTGCGCCATCACTTCGATCGGCAGACACCCCTCGAAGAACCGCTCTTTGTCGAAGTCGTGGACCGTCGCCGATTCGGCGGTGACGAGCGCGTCGTAAAAGCGCTCGTATTCGTCGCGTGTGAGCGGGCAGTTCAGGTAATCGCCGTGCCCATCGTCCACTCCGCAGGCGTGCGATGCCGCAGGGGCGGACCCATCCGTCCGCCCGGCGCCGATACGGGGGGCGACGCCGATGTGATTGGTCGCAGGCGGCCCCAGGCTCCTGTCCCACCTCGACGCGCGGAACACTTTGCCGCGATCGATCGTTTCGGCGAGCACGATCGGGCTGATGGCATCGTAGAAATACAAATGATCGCTGCCGACCAGCCGGGCGATGTCGGCCGCCAGCGCATCGGACGTCAGCGGGCCGGTTGCGACGATCACCGGTTCCCGTTCGTCCGACGCCGGAATCGCCGTCACTTCCTCGCGAACGATCGTGATCAGGGAGTGATTGGCGAGCGAACGCGTGACGGTCTCGGCAAACCGATCGCGGTCAACCGCCAGAGCGGCGCCCGCCGGTACACGACTCGCTTCGGCTGCGCGCATCACGAGCGAGCCGAGCCGCCGCATCTCCTCTTTCAGGAGACCGACCGCGTTATCGAGCTTGTCGCCGCGGAAAGAATTGCTGCAGACCAGTTCGGCGAGCCGATCCGTTTTGTGGACCGCCGTCGGCCGGACCGGCCGCATTTCGTACAGCGTCACGGGCACGCCGCGCACGGCAGCCTGCCACGCCGCCTCCGAGCCGGCCAGGCCGCCGCCGACGATGCGGACGCGCATCAGTGAACAGTCTTGCGGCGCGTCGACTTGGGTTTGGCGCGCGATCGGCCGGCGCCGGCGGCCGCGACCGGCGCTTCCTTGGCCGCGCCTTTGGCCCGCGGCGCGCGGCGCTTCGTGGCCGGCGTCGTTCGTCCGCGGCGTCCGGGCCGCGGCGCCGCTCCGCGACGCGCGTCGAGCAGACCGCGCGCGTCGTCGAGCGACAGGCTCACGGGATCCATGCCTCGCGGGATGGACGCGTTCGTTTCGCCGTCGGTGACGTACGGGCCGTAGCGGCCCTCGAGCACCTGGAGCGCCGCCCCGCCATCGGGCACGTCGATTTGCCTGATGACCCGCTTGACCGTTTGCCGGCGGCCGCCGCGCTTCGGTTCGGCGAACAAGCCCAGCGCCCGCTCCAGCCCGACGCTGAACAGATCATCGTCGGCGGTGAGCGAGCGGTAATCGTCGCCGTGCTTGACGTACGGCCCGAACCGCCCGAGTCCGGCGACCACAGGCTGATTCGATTCCGGATGCAGGCCGAGCTCACGCGGCAATTCGAGCAGCTGCAGCGCCTCGTCGAGCGTGACGGTTGTGTCGGTGAGACCATTGGTGAGCGACGATCGTTTCGGCTTCTCCTTCGATCCCCGCTCGGGCGTCTCGCCTAGCTGCACGTACGCGCCGAAGCGGCCGTGAATCGCGTACACGTTCATGCCTGTTTTCGGATCGACGCCCAGGACGCGCGGGCCCTGCGCCTTCGCGCGAATCAGCACCATCGCCTTGTCGACGCCCAGGTCGGCCGGGGCGACCGCAGGCGGAAGCGACGCCGTCTTGCCGGGGCCACCCTCGCCAAGCTGCAGAAACGGACCATAGCGTCCGATGCGCACGCGAACCGTCTCGTTCGATTCGGGGTCGACGCCGATGTCGATCAACGGATAATCGGCACGTTCCTCCGCCTGCCGCACGGCGTCTTCGAGGCCGCGGTGGTGGCTGTCTCCGCGATAGAACTGCTTGATGAAATCGAGCCATTCGCGCTCGCCGCGCGAAATCTGGTCGAGGTCCTCTTCCATCTCGGCGGTGAATTCCACGTCCACGAGGTCGCCGAAATGCGTCACGAGCAGACGCGTGACCGCGAACGCCGTGAAGCTCGGCACCAACGCCTTGCCCTGACGAAAGACGTAGCCGCGCCGTTCGATCGTGCCGATGGTGGCGGCATACGTGGAGGGGCGTCCGACACCGAGGCGTTCGAGCTCCTTGATGAGCGACGCCTCGGTGTAGCGCGCGGGCGGCGCCGTGTCGTGGCGCTTCGGCTCGAGCGCGAGCGCCTGCACGCGCGCGCCCTCGGTGCGTTCCACGCGTTCGCCGACCGACAGCTTCGGCAGCAGCGTCTCCTGCTCTTCGAGCTCCGCGGCCGGGTCGTCGCTGCCTTCGACGTAGGCGCGGCGGAAGCCGGCGAATTCAATGGCTTTGCCCGACGCGGTGAACACGGCGATTTCTCCGTTGGCGGCCGCGCCGGAGATTTCCACGGTCGTGCGCAGCACTCGCGCATCGACCATCTGCGACGCCATCGTCCGCTTCCAGATCAACTCGTACACGCGCAGGTCGTCGCGGTCCAGCACGCCTTCGAGCGACGCCGGGGTGCCGCCGAAATGCGACGGGCGGATCGCCTCATGCGCCTCCTGCGCGTTCTTGACCTTCGTCGCGTAACGTCGCGGCTCGGCATAGTACTCGTCGCCGAACATGCCGCGAATTGCCGACGCCGATTCCGCCAGCGCCTTCTCGCTGAGCGTCGTCGAATCGGTGCGGTGATAGGAAATGTGGCCGTCCTGAAAGAGCCGCTGAGCGGCCTGCATCGTGCGCTCGGTGGAGAATCCGAGCTTGCGGCTCGCTTCCTGCGTGAGCGTCGACGTCGTGAAAGGCGGCGCGGGACGCTCGACACCGGGCTTCTCGTCCACGGCTGTCACGGTCCATGGCAGGTGCTGCCACAACACGTCGGCGAGGGCGCGGCTTTCGGCCTCCGACACCACGCGCGCGTTGCGGCCGGTGAGCACCCCCTTCGAATCGAAGTCCTTGCCGGTTGCGACGCGATCTGCGCCCAGACGCGCGAGCATCGCCGCGAACGGGCGCCCCTCGCCTGATAACCGCGCCTCGAGGTCCCAGTACGTCGCGGGCCTGAAGGCGAGTCGTTCTTCCTCGCGATCGACGATGAGCCGCACCGCGACGCTCTGGACGCGGCCCGCGCTCAAGCCGGTCTGCACCTTCTTCCAGAGCACGGGCGACAACGTGTAGCCGTACAGCCGATCGAGAATGCGCCGGCTCTCCTGCGCCCGCACGAGATTCTCGTTCACATCCTGCGCGTCTTTCACCGCCTCGAGAATCGCGTCTTCGGTGATCTCGTGAAACACGATGCGCTTCACCGGAACCTTCGGCTTGAGGATTTCCTTCAGGTGCCAGCTGATCGACTCGCCCTCACGATCCGGGTCCGTTGCGAGGAACACTTGAGTGGCGCCCTTCAGCGCCGCCTTCAGAGCGTGGACATGTTTCTTCTTGTCGTTCGGGATGACGTAGTACGGCGTGAAGTCGCCTTCGGTGTCGACGCCGAGCCGCCCCCACTTCTCCTTCCGGATCTCGTCCGGGATTTCCTCGGCGGACTCCGGCAGGTCGCGAATGTGGCCGTAGCTCGCCCGCACCTCGTAGCCGCCCTTCAGGATGCGCTCGATGGTGCGCGCCTTCGCGGGCGACTCGACTATCACCAGTGTTTTCGGCATTTCCCAATCCACCCTAGCACGAACTGTCAACTCGCACGAACCTGCCACCGCCCGCGCGCGCGACCAGTCCCTGCAATTCCAGCTCGAAAAGCCGCGGCAGCAATCGCGTCGTGTTCAGGCCCGATCGCTCGGAAATCCCGTCGAGATCGATCGGTTCGCCCGGCGTGAGACACGCGAGAATTGGATCGGAAGAATCGGTCGGGCGTCCGACGCTTCTTCCGGTCATGCCCAGCTCCTCGAGAATATCGTCCGCAGTCTCGACGATCTTTGCGCCGTCCTTCAGCAGCGCGTGCGCGCCGCGATTGCGGCCGCTCAGCACGTTGCCGGGCACCGCCAGCACGTCGCGCCCCTGCTCGAGCGCACAGCGCGCCGTGATGAGCGACCCGCTCTTCTCGCCCGCTTCGATGACGACGACGGCACGCGACAACCCGCTGATGATGCGGTTGCGCAGCGGAAAGAACTGCGGCTGCGGCGGCGTGCCGGGCACGAGCTCGCTGATCACGGCGCCATCGCGGTCAATTTCGCGGGCGAGCGTCTCATGCTCGCGCGGATACAGCACGTCGACGCCGGATCCGAGGACGGCCACCGTCGCGCCGCCGTTCGCGATCGCGCCGCGATGCGCTGCCGAATCGACGCCGCGCGCGAGGCCGCTCACGGCGACGAGGCCGGCCGCCGTGAGATCGATCGCCAGCCGCTCGGCCACCGACAGGGCGTACGGCGATCCAGCGCGCGACCCGACGATGGCCACCGACGGCAGGCTGAGCGCTGCAACCGATCCGCGCGTCCACAGTACCGCGGGCGGATCGGCGATGGTGCTGAGCGCGATCGGATAGGCGGGGTCGCTCCAGCGCACCGCCGCAATCGCGTGCGACTCCGCGCGACGAATGGCCGCCTCGGCGCGCGCATACAACGTTGAGCGTTTGTCGGGCTCGTCGCGCCAGTGCGCGGCGAGGAGATGCCGAACGACGGTGTCCGCCGGGGCGCCGGCGCGTAACCGCTCGGCCATGCGGACGCCGCACCACGAGGGCAGCAACGATAGCGCAACGAGATCCACCAAATCAGTCATGACCGCACCTTTCCAGCGCGGCCGCGACCACAAAAAAAGGTCGAGCCGCCGCGCTTGTGACGCGGGACCCGACCTCCAGTCGTTCAATTATAGCGGCCCGCGGCGACGTTCGGAGGACAGTCGCGACCACCTTTCGTAAATCCCTTCTCACCGATCGTGGAAAACGCGTGAGTTTTCTCTGGCCCAGCTGTGGCACATGCCTTGCTCCCGAGGGTCCGGAAGGATATAGTGGCCACTGATCCATCCATGAACGTCCGCGCCGCCGTTTTCACGGTTTGTGCTCTCGTCGTGTCGGCGGCTCCGGCATTTGCCGACGCACGCAGCGACGCCAAAACACAGGTCGAGTTCGGCATCAGCGTCGCGCAGCGCGGCCTGTGGCGTGAGGCGATTTACCGCTGGGAAAAGGCGGTCGAACTCGATCCCAGCTACGCGGCGGCGTTCAACGATCTGGCCATCGCGTACGAACACGAAGGACAGCTCCAGAAGGCGCGAAAAGCGTACGAGAAAGCGCTCGAACTCGCGCCGAACAATTCGCAGATCCGTCAGAACTACGAGCTGTTCAAGGAAATCAATGATCGGACGAGTTCCGGCAAAGAGAAGTAGCGCGACGCGTCGGGCCGGCTATCGGTGCGCGCTGGCGGTGGCGGCCGCGTTCGTCGCGGCGCTCACGCTCGCGTGCGGCGCCGACTACCTCGAGATCCCCATCGAAACGCCCATCCAGCCGAAGCTGGACGTGTCGGCGTTTCAGCGCGTGCTCGTGGCCGGCTTCGTCGCCGGCGGAAGCGAAGATGTCGACGCGAACCAGGAAACGGTGCGCCTGCTCCGGAGTCAGCTCCGGTCGAAATCGAGCCTGAAGGTGATCGACGCGGATCTGCTGCCGCTGATGGAAGTGGCGCAGGACCAGACCAAGGCCGTGGCCGACGAAACGGCGCGCGAGAATGCGTCCCCGAACACCACCAACAGCGGTGCTCAGCAGGCGAATCCTGCGATGGCGCTGCCACAGCACATCAAGGACGAAAAGGATCTCGAGCCGTACGAGCGGCTCTTCGCCAATACGGCGTACTGGAAGCGCATCGGCGAGGAGTTCCAGAATCCTCTGATCGTCACGGGGACGGTGCTGTTCACGAATCGCACGACGTCAGGTTTCGTGCAGCGCGATCAGGAAACCTACGACAGCTTCGGCCGCCGCATCGTGCGTCCCATTCGCACCTACATGGAGCGCAAGGGCTTCATCCTCCGCCCGAAGTTCGTGTTCATCGACGGACGGACCGGCGCGACGATGTATTCGGAGAGTTACCGGGAAGAGATTCTCTACAACGCGCAGCAGAATACTCCTGCCTTGTCGTCGTATTTCGAGCTGATGGACCGGCTTGTGCCGAGCTTCCTCAGCGCGTTGAGCAGCCAGAAGATCCGCGGGTCGCGCGTCCTGCTGAAGTAGCCGCCGTGCGTGTCCACGCGAGAGGCGTCATCAAGGCGGTCGCCATGTTGACCGCATTTGGCGCGTTGCTCCTGCTTGGCATGGGTGCGCGACTGGGCGCCGTCGCCATGCTCGCCGTTGCCGCCGTTGCCGCGGTCGACGCGCCGTCGTTTCTGCTCCCGCTCGGCATCGGCATCGAGCGAGAACGGCGACGCTGAAAAACCCTCAAAGAGTGTGAAAGCACGCCCGGCGCGGTCGGTTAAAGTCTGGTCATGCCGCCGCGCCGCCCGGCCCGTACGCGCCGCGTCCCCAGGGACACGGATCAGCAAGTTGTCACACGCGGGGAATTCCAGACGCTCCTCGATCTCGTGGAAAAGAACACGTTGAGAATCAGCCGGCTCGAAGATATCTTCGCGTTGCACGATCCGAAGCGCGCCGAAGTCGCGACGGAGCTGCAGGCGCTCAAGAAACGGATGCGGCGCCGCCGTCGGCGGCTACCGGCAGTGCCTTAGCCGTGTAGAGTCTCGGTTCGCCTGAGCGTATAGCACTCACGTCCAGCTTGTACTCTTCAGAGCTTTGATGTATTCTTCGCGCCGATGGGACAGCTTCAACCCATTCCGGCGTATCCCGCCATCGATCCAGATGATGTGCTCACCGCCGTAAAGGACGCACTGGAAGCGCTTCAGAAGGCGTTTCTAACGAATGACCAGACGCCGCCACAGGCACAAACCAACACCGCCAACCTTCAGCAGCCATCACAAGACCAAGCCAGCCGAACCTGACCACTACCAGGCTACCCGCAAACCTTTACTCCTGAACCACTTCGGTGGTACACTATCCCCTTTGCACAGGTGTCGATTATGTACGCAGTCATCCAGAGTGGCGGCCATCAGCTGAAGGTGACGCCGGGCGGCACGGCCAGGCTGGCCGGCACGGCCGGTGAACCCGGTGCCGAGCTGACCATCGAAACCGTCCTCCTCGTCGAGAAAGACGGCGGCGAGATCCTCGCCGGCGCGCCCTTTGTCGCCAATGCCCGCGTGGTGGCCATCGTCGACGGCGAGAGGCGCGGCCCGAAGATTCGCGTCTTCAAGAAGAAGCGCCGCAAGGGCATGCGCCGGACGAAAGGTCACCGCGCCGTGTACACACAGGTGCGCATCAAGGACATCATCGTCTAGGGATTCGGGATTGGGGATTCGCGACGAACGCGCCTAATCCCTAATCCCTAATCCCTATTCCCTACTGGATCACACCAATGGCTCATAAAAAAGGACAAGGCAGTTCCCGCAACGGCCGCGACTCCAACTCGCAGCGCCTGGGCGTGAAAGCGCACGACGGGAATGTCGTGTCGGGCGGCACGATCATCGTGCGTCAGCGTGGCCGTCGCTTCACTCCGGGCCTCAACGCGGGGCTCGGGAAGGACGACACCATTTTCGCCAAGATCGCCGGCCGCGTGAAATTCGAGAACCACGGGGCCCACGGCCGCGTGATCAGCGTTCAGCCCCTCGAGTAACTTGTTCGTCGACGAAGTCGACATTCACGTCGAAGCGGGCGACGGCGGACGCGGCTGCCTGGCCTTCCGCCGCGAAAAGTTCGTCCCGCGTGGCGGGCCGAGCGGCGGCGACGGCGGGCAGGGCGGGTCGGTGTACGTCGTCGCAAGCGCCCACATCAACACCCTCATCAATTTCCGATTCCATCCCGAGTTCTCCGCGCAGCGCGGCGCGCATGGGCAGGGATCGAACTGCACGGGAAAGGGCGGCGACGATCTCGAGCTGCCCGTGCCGATTGGCACGCTCGTCTACGAGAAGACCGGGGAGCCCGGCGAGCCGCGCCGGCTGCTCGCGGATCTCGCGGAAGAAGGGCAGCGCGTGCTCGTGGCACGCGGCGGCCGCGGGGGGCTCGGCAACGCGCGGTTTGCGACCTCCACGAACCGCGCGCCGCGGAAGGTCCAGCCGGGCGAACCCGGCGAGATCAAGGATCTACGGCTCGAGCTCAAACTGCTCGCCGATGTCGGCCTCGTCGGCTTTCCCAACGCCGGGAAGTCCACGCTGATCGCGCGCGTATCGGCGGCGCGGCCCAAGATTGCCGATTACCCGTTCACGACGCTGACGCCGAACCTCGGAGTCGTCCGCCTGAGCGACGATCGCAGCTTCGTCGTCGCAGACGTGCCTGGCTTGATCGAGGGCGCGCATCGCGGCGCGGGCCTCGGTCATCAGTTTCTGCGGCATCTCGAGCGCACCAAGGTGCTGGTGCACCTGGTGGATGTCTCCGGCGCGAGCGGTCGCGATCCGGCGCAGGATCTCGAAACGGTGCGCCGCGAGCTCCAGCTGTTTCAGCCGGCGCTCGCCGCGAAACCGCAGCTCGTGGCCGCGAACAAGCTCGACGCGGTCGACCCGGCTGAAGCGGACGATCGGGTTGCTGCCCTCGAGAAGCGCGCCGGCGAGCTGAATCTGCCATTTTTCCGCATCTCCGGAGCGACCGGTGCCGGCGTGGCGGAGCTGCTCGAAGCGATGTGGCGCCGTCTCGCCGCCGCGCGCCATCCTGCCGCATGACCGCGTCGCGCGTCGGCATACTCGGCGGCACCTTCGACCCCATTCACTGCGGCCACATCGACGTGGCGACCGCCGCGGAGCGGGCGCTCAGCCTGACGCGCATGTACGTGATGACGGCCAACACACCGCCCCATCGGCGGCAGCCGGTCGCGTCGCCGTTTCAGCGGTACGCAATGGTTGTCCTTGCGGTGGCGACGCGGCCGGGCTGGCGCGCCTCGGATCTCGAGTTGCGATCGGACGCGCCGTCGTACACGTCGGACACACTCGCCCGGTTTCATGAGCGCGGCTATCGCCGGACCGATCTGTTCTTCGTAGTCGGCGCCGACGCCTTCGCCGACATCGCCACGTGGCACGACTACCCGGGCATCCTCGACGCGGCGCATTTCGCCGTCGTGTCGCGTCCAGGCGCGCCGGTTGACGCGCTTCCGAACCAACTGCCGGATCTGGCGTCTCGAATGACGCGCGTGCAGGTGCAGGAGGGCGGGAGCCGAGACCTACGCGACCCACCAGACCCACGTGACCCACCAGACCCAACATTGATCTTTTTGATCGATGCGCAGACCGCTGATGTGTCAGCGACTGCGATCCGCCGCAAATGCGAAGCGGGGCAGGCGATCGACGGTCTTGTGCCGCCGATCGTGCAGCAATACATTGAGCAGCACGGACTTTACACCTCGAGGCAGCCGGGGCGGCGGGCATCTGATGCTCCGCCGCCGCCCGCGGCAGGCAGGTTGCATGGCCAAGACTGAGAAGCGAAAGACGTCGCCACGCCTTCCGGCGCAGATCGAACGCGCCCTCCAGGCGGCCGAAGACAAGAAGGCGGTCAATCTCGTGGTGCTGGATCTGCGGAAGGCCGCCGGGTTCACCGACTTTTTCATCATCTGTTCCGGCACCAACACGCGGCAGGTCCGCGCGATTGCCGACGGGATGATGGACGCCCTCGCAGCCACCGGGGCCAAGCCAGCGCACGTCGAAGGCTACGATCGATCCGAATGGATTCTGCTCGACTACTTCGATTTCATCGTGCACGTCTTCGCGCCAGAGACGCGCATCTTCTACGGGCTCGAACGGCTCTGGGGGAACGCCGAGCACATCGAGGTTCCAGCCGCGCGCTGACATGCGGCGCGCCGGCATTGCCTGCATCGCGGCACACCGTGTCGTCTGAAAAGTTCGTCGCCCAGAGCCGCGTGATGCGAGCGCTCCTCGCGCAAGTGGCCCGGTTCGCTCGCGCCGACTCCAACGTCCTCATCTCCGGTGAAACCGGTACCGGCAAGAACGCGCTCGCATTCGAGCTGCACGCGCGCGGCCCGCGCCGCGGGCGGCCGTTCGTAACCATCGACTGCGCGGCGCTGTCGCCCCCGCTGATCGACTCGGAGCTGTTTGGCCACGAGCGCGGCGCCTTCACCGACGCGGTCATCGCTCGCGCCGGCCGCTTCGAAGTGGCGGGCACGGGAACCGTCTACCTGGACGCGGTCGGCGAGCTTCCGGTTGAAGCCCAAGGCAAGCTGCTGCGCATCGTCGAAGAAAAGCGGGTGGCGCGGCTTGGCGCGCAGACGTCGATGGCCGTCGGCGCCCGCATCGTCGCATCGGCGGGTGCACAAATCGAGGACGCCGTCCGTTCGGGCGCCTTTCGCCACGATCTCTATCACCGCCTCCGCGTGCTGCCGCTCTTCATCCCGCCGCTGCGCGAACGGCCGGAAGATGTGCCGCCGCTCGTCCGGCATGTTCTGAACCGTGCTGCCTCGGCGGCGGGCCGCCCAGTGCCGATCCTGACGCGTGACGCCGCGGCCGCGCTCCGCGATTACGGATGGCCCGGTAACGTTCGCGAGCTCCGCCACACGATCGAGCGTGCATTTCAGGCGGCGGAGGGCGGGCCTCTCACGCTTGAACATCTGCCGACGGAAATCCTCGAAGCGCCCGCGCTCCAGAGCGACGCAACCCTGGCGCGGCGGCCGACGCTGGACGAAGTGGAACGGCGCTATATCGCCGCCACGCTGCATCACGCGAGAGGCAATCAGACCGAAGCGGCGAAGATCCTCGGCATCAGCCGCAAGGCACTGTGGGAGAAGCGCAAGCGCTACGGCCTCGACTGAGTGACGACCGATGACTGGGGGCTGGCAGACTGCTCGACTCGCGCTCGACGCCGTCGTGTCGGTCGTCCTCGCACCGTCCTGTGCCTCGTGCGACGAACCGTTGGACCATCCGACGCGCGGTCCGGTGTGCACGCGCTGCTGGGAATCGATTCTGCCCCTCACGCCGCCGCTGTGCGACCGCTGCGGCGATCCGCTGCCGACATGGCGCGCCATTAGCCTGCCGCTCGCGCGCTGTCCCAGGTGCCGTCGCACGGACCGGCTCGTCGATCACGCGCGGGCGATCGGCGCCTACGACGGCGCCCTCCGGGCCATTGTGCATGCGCTCAAATACGAGGGACGCCGATCGCTCGCCGGGCCCCTGGGCGCGCTGATGCGTCACCGGGGCGCCGACGTCCTGGACGGCGCCTGCTGCGCGATTCCGGTTCCGCTCCATGCGTCGCGACGCAGACAGCGCGGATTCAATCAGGCTCACGACCTCGCCCGGCGTCTGGGTCTCTCGGTCGTCGCAGCGCTTCGTCGGACGCGGGCAACCGCCATGCAAACCGGCTTGCCCGCCGCGCAGCGTCACCGAAACGTGCGCGACGCGTTCGCCGTCACCGGACGGGGGCGCTCGCTGGCGGATGCGGTCGTGGTCCTCGTGGACGATGTGAGCACGACGGGCGCGACGCTGGAAGCGTGCGCGCGGGCGCTGAAGCAGGCTGGTGTACGTGAGGTTCGTGCGCTCACGGCGGCGCGCGTCGTCGCCGACAGACGCGACAGGCCGGGCGATCGTCTGCCCGGCCTGTCGTCGCACTCGATCTGAACGCCTACTTCTTCGCCGCTTTCAACGGCGGATTCGCGACCGTTGAGTCGTAGATCGGACCATCGTCGAGCGGACTGGGCTGCAGCGACTGGTCGTGCGGGACGCCCACTTTTACCTCGCCCGTGCACGAACCGCCGTGCGCATCCTCGGCCGCAAACCGGATGCGATACACACGGCCGTTGCCTGGCGCTTGCAGGGTTCCGAGACGCTCCGCCCGCAGCACTGCCTGGCTCGTGCCGATGCCAAACCCGTCGATAGCCGTGTTCCCGTCGCCACTCGAGTTGGTCGGCTCGTCCTGGAACACGCTTGTCACGCGAACCGACAATGCATCGCCGTCGGTGTCAGTCAACCCAGTGATGCCCACGGAGACCAGCCGGTGGTCGGCCGGCCAGAGCGACGTGATGGTCGGCGCGGCCGCCGAGCACACCGGATTGTCATTGACCGATTTGACGTGCACATCGACGTTCGCCTCGTTGCTGTCCAACGAACCGTCGTTCACCTTGTAGGTGAAGCTGTCGCTTCCGTTGTAGTTCCCCGCCGGCGTGTAGGTGTAGCTGCCATCCGTGTTCAGCGCGACGGTGCCGTGTGCCGGCTGCGTGATGAGCGTGGCGCTCAGCGGATCGTTGTCGATGTCGACATCATTCGCCAGCACGTTGCCGTTCACCGGCGTATCCTCGTCGGTGTCGGCGGCGTCGCCGCTGGCCACCGGCGGGTCGTCCACCGCCTGGATGATGATCGCCACGGTCCCAGGAGCGCTGTCGACTGCGCCATCGTTTGCGACATACGTGAAGCTGTCGCCGCCGTTGTAGTTCGCCGCCGGCGTATACGTGAATGCTCCCGTACTGTCCATCGCCGCCGTGCCGTGCTGCGGACCCGACACGATACGGGCCAGCAGGAGCACGTGCGCCGTGTCGACGTCGCTGTCGTTGTCCAATGCGTTGCCGGTCACTATCGTGTCTTCCGCGGTTGTCGCTTCGTCGTTGACGGCGACTGGCGCGTCGTCCATGGGCGTGATCGTGATGGCGACAGTGCCAATGCTGCCGCTCGCCAGGCCGTCGCTCACCATGTAGGTGAAGCTGTCGGTCCCGTTGTAGTCGGCGGCCGGCGTGTAGCTGTACGAACCGTCTCCATTGAGAGTCAGCGTCCCGTGAGCGGTGCCGGACATCAGGATTGCCGACAACGCCGGCCCGTCGACATCGGTGTCATTGGCCAGCACGTTGCCTGTGGCCGTCGCGTCCTCGTCGATCGTCACGCCGTCGTCGTGCGCAATCGGCGGGTTGTTGAGTACCGTGACGAGGAAGCCGCGGAGCGTGCTGTGGCCGCTCGCATCGGTGGCCGTGCAGCTCACCGGCGTCGTGCCAATCGTGAACGTGCTGCCGCTTGCGGCCGTGCATGCGACCTGCGGATTCGGATCCGCAATATCGGTTGCCGTTACGGTGAAGGCGATCGTGGCGCCGCGTGGGCTCGTCGCGTACTCGGTGATGTCGCGCGGTACCGTGAGTTCGGGTGGCGTCGTGTCGACCACCGTGACGCTGAAGCTTCCGGCCGCGGCGTTGCCGTGCGCATCCGTTGCGGAGCAGTTCACGGTCGTGGTCGCGAGGCCGAAGCTCGAGCCCGCGACCGGCACGCAGACCGTCGCCACTGCGCCATCCACGATGTCGGACGCCGTGGCTGTGTAGCCGACGCTCGCGCCGGCAGGACCGGTCGCCTCCGTCGTGATGCTCGCCGGCAGAGAGAGGCCCGGTGCCGTCGTGTCGACGACGTGAACGAGCAGGGTCTTCACCGCGCTGTTGCCGTGGCTGTCGGACGCGCTGCATGTCACGAGCGTGTCGCCAATCGGGAACACACTCCCTGACGTCGGCGCACACGAAGCCGTCACCGCTCCATCGACGGCGTCGGAGGCGCTCGCGGTGAACGTGGCAACTGCACCGGCCGGACCTGTGGCCTCGACGGTCGCATCGCCGGACGTCGTGATCACCGCTGGCGTCGTGTCGACCACGGTCACGGTCGTCGAGCAGTTGGCGGACGCGCTCTTTGGATCGGTCACCGTCACCGCGACGACGTGATTCCCGAGACTGCCGTAGGTCTGGTTGAGCGTAAGCGTCGTCGTATTCTGCGAAGCCGGAACAGTGTCGGTCCGAACCGTGACGCCGTCGACTTTCCATAGAACGGCCAGCGCATCGCCGTTCGGATCGGCGACTTGTACGGACACGCCGGCCGCGACGTTGTACTCCGTGTTGAAACCCGCCGGGCAACCGATGGTAGGCGGCTGGTTGTTCTCGACGAAGATGGAGATCGAACCGAGCGCCTGTTGCAGCGTGTCGTCGGTAGCCGTGTAGCTGATCACGTACGACCCACCCTGCGACGCGGTCGGCGTCCACGTGAACGTGCTGGTCACGGGCGGTACGAGCAGTTGATTGAGATTCGTGGCCGATGCGCCGGGAGGGATGCCTGTGGCGTTCAATGTCACGCGCGCGTTCGCGTCGACGTCGTTGCCCGTCACCGTGAAGCTGACCGGAGTGCCAGTCTGAACGGAGAGTGGGCCGGCCGGCGTGATCGTGAGCGTCGGCGGGTGTCCGACGGCCGCCACAAACTTGAGAATGATGTCGATTGGAGCCTTCGACTTGACGTTGCCCGACGAGTCGAGATCTTCGACCATGAACTGCGCCGCCCACAAGTTTCCGGCGTCGGGCGTGCCGCCAAGCGTCGACGGGATCGCGGTCGTATTCCAGGTGACCTGCCCCGTTGACGCATCGATGCTCAGGCCAGGCGGCTGTCCGATGGCCGAGTTCGGCGCGCTGTTGAACATCTCCTGCGTGGTCGCGAGGCGGTACCGCAAGGTGTCACGATTGATGTCAGACGCGCTCACGACGAAGCCGGTCGTGGTCTGAATCGGCACCGTGACGACCGGCGGCATCGACGCGACGGCCGAACTGTTGCCGCTTTGTGGATAGACCGTGGTCTGCATCTGAAGCGTCTGATCGTGACCGAGCTTCAGCGTGCTGATGCGACAGCAGCTGTTGTAGAAGGCGGTGTACGGGCCAGGCCCCGAATAGGTGTGCGTGACCGACAAGTCGGCGAGGAACCAATCGTCCGCAACGTTCACAGAAGTGACTGCTCCAGTGGCCGTGCCGCTGGTGCCGTCTCCAAACGAGAAGCTGATGCTGACCGCAGAACCGATGACCCTGCTGCCACCGCGCTCGGCGTATTTGATCGTGAACCTCACCTGATTGGCCACGCCAGTTGGCGCCCAACTGATCGTGGTTCCGCGCAGGTGGGACGCGAAGGCTTCGGTTGCGGCCATTGCGATCAGCGCAAAGACGATCGCGCATGTCGCGGTCCGACGTCGGAAACGGAGGATGCTGCTCGTCATGTTCGTCTCCTCCGCTTAGAAGATGAGCGAGGCCGTGCCGTTTGAAGCGGCATGGTCCGCGAGATTGATGGCGATGATGAGACCGTTTCCGTTCGTCGCCCGCTCGTAAGCGAGCGTGCCGCCGGTGACGGAAACCACCAAACCGTTCAGCGACCTCACCGTGCCATCGGGATCGAGCGACACGGTTCCGCCGGCCACATCACCCTTGAGCGCGCCTTTCTGCACGAGCGCCTCGGAGCCATCGGTGTCCGTTTCGGCCGCCAGTTCCCCTTCGGGCTCGCCGACGCTGAGCTCGCCAGCAGCCGACGTGACGGCCGTGTAGGACACCATCAGTGCCCATTCGCCGCCGGTCACCGTTCCGTCCGCCGCGCGGTCCAAGGCGAGCGTCAAGGTACCGGGAAGATCGCCGCGAGCGACCATCGTGACGACGAGCCGACCCTTGGCATCGGTCGAGGCGTCGGCGCGAGAAAGCGCGAGGTTGTATGTCGCCGGACCTTGCGCAATGGCTCGCCACGTGAACCCGGCAGAAATCGAGAGCGTGAGAACCGCGGTTAAAACGAAGAGTCGTCGCATACCAGTCACCTCTGCAGATGAGACGGCCCTCGAACAAAAAATCCGGTGTGGGAGGATCTGGAAAATACTGAGGGGAGGCCGGCTTCTGAGCCGGCTCACGAAGATCGGCTGGAACTATCTGAGGAGGTTCAGTTTGACCGCACCGAACACTTCGGCAGCGATGGCGTCCTTGGGTTGTTCGCCGTCAAGGACGACCCAGCCGCCGGCCTCCGCCTGCCGCAGATAACTCTCCCGCACTCTGGACTGCAGGGCGAGATCTCGCTCGTACCGATCGCGATCGACGGCCTTGCGCGCGACGGCCGTTTCCGGCGCGATGTCGAGGACGATCGTCAGCGCCGCCGTCGGCAGGAACTTCTGTATGTCGACGAGCCAGGCGGCGTCCAGGCCGTGCGCTTCGCCGTAGGCGACACTCGACGCCACGTAGCGGTCGCACACGAGCACCAGACCTCCGTCGAGCCACCGCTGCAAATCGGGCTTCCGCTCGTACCGATTTGCGATGTACAGCAGCTGCATCACGTCGGCGCCGTAGTCGCGCTCGCCCTGCAGCGCGCGGGCGATCTCCTCGCCGATGGACGTGCCGTAGTCGGGAAACGAGACGAGCCGCGCCTTGCCGCCGTCCGCTTTCAGACGGTCGCGCAGCATCTCGGCCTGCGTCTGCTTGCCGCTCTGGTCGAGACCCTCGAAAGCGATGATCTGGCCGGACATAACATTTCAGCTTTCTGCCCTTTCAAACCAAATGCAACCACGCAGTCACGAAGGCACGAAAAAGAATTGGTCGTGTTCTGTCGACTGTTGACTGTCAAACGTCGACTTCCAACGACAGCATATCGTCCACCGATTGCCGTCGCCGAATAACCCGCCAGGTTCCGGCGTCGACGAGCACTTCGGGCGGCAGGGGCCGTCGATTGTAATTCGACGCCATCACGGACCCGTACGCGCCGGCGTCGCGAATCGCCACCAGGTCGCCGACGTGGAGCGGCGACAGCACCCGATCGCGTCCGACGACGTCGCTGCTTTCGCAGACGGGGCCGACGATCTCATATGCGCGCTGGTTGCCGGTGCGCTCCGACACCGGCTCGATCCGATGAAACGCGTTGTAGAGCGCCGGACGGAGCAACTCCGTCATCCCCGCGTCGATCACCGCGAATTCGCTCGCCGCCGTGCGCGGCTTGACGTCGATCACGCGCGCGATGAGGGCGCCAGCCGGCGCGGCAATCGCCCGCCCAGGCTCGAGCACGACAGGCAGCCCGGTGCGCCGGACGGCGTCGACCAGCGTGCCGACGTACTCGCCGGCGGCAGGCACCGCCCGGCCGTCGTACGATACGCCCAGCCCGCCGCCGAGATCGACGTACTCGAGTGGGACGCCCAGACCCAGCAAGTGCGTGCTCAGCTCCGCGGCAAGCGTGGCCGCGCGCCGCAACGGATCGAGCGAGGTGATCTGCGAGCCGATGTGCACGTGCACCGCGACGAGGCGCAGCGAGTCGCGCGACGGCATCGCGTCCAGCAGCTCCCGCGCATCGTCGACCGGCAGACCGAACTTGTTGATCTTCAGTCCGGTCGAAATGTGCGGGTGGCTCTTCGCGTCGATGTCGGGATTCACCCGCACGGCGACCCGCGCCACGCGACCTAACCGGCGGGCGATCGCTTCGACGCGCGCCAGTTCGCCGGCGGATTCGACGTTGATGGCCTTGACGCCGAGGCCGACGGCGCATTCGAGCTCGGCCGGAGACTTGCCGACACCGGTGAATACGATGTCGGACGGCTGAAATCCCGCCCTGCCGGCCACGTCGATTTCCCAGATCGAATTCGCGTCGGCGGCGCTTCCAAGCTCGCGCAGCAGGCGTGCGATGGCCAGCGTCGAGTTCGCCTTGAGCGCGTAATGCAGGACGTGCGGATAGCCGGCGAACGCATGGTCGATCGCGCCGTATCGCTCGCGCAGCGCGGCGGCGCTGTACACGTATACAGGTGTGCCCTCCGCAGCGGCGATTTCCGCCAGTGGCACGCCGTCGCAGGCGAGGTCGTAGGCGTGCCGGAAGAAGCCGGCCGGGCCGGCGGGTGATGCCAACGTGATACGCTATTCTACTCAATCCCTCATGTCCTCGGATTCACCAGCCGCGTCGCCGGACGCCGTTGAAGCCCTCATTCAGCGCTGCCTGCACGGCGATCAAATCGCCTGGGACACGATCGTCCACCAGTACTGGCGCAAGGTGTTCAACGTCGCGTACAAGTTCGTCGGCAAACACGACCAGGCGGAGGATTTGACGCAGGATATCTTCCTGAAGATCTTCAAGTCGCTCGACACGTTCGACCGCCGGGCGAATTTTCAGACGTGGCTGATCAGCATCAGCCGGAATCTGTGTATCGATCACTACCGCAGCGTGAGGAAAGAGCGCGAGACGATCGATCGCGACGTCGACACCAGCGAGCTGGCGCCCGCATCCCCCGAACCGAGCCCGGTAGCGGCGCTCGAGCAGCGCGACCGCGTCGACCTGCTGCGACAGGCCATGGTGGCGCTGCCTGACACGCTGAGGACGGCGGTGTTGATGCGCGATATTCAGGAACTGTCGTATCAGGAAATCGCCGACGCGCTGCGGCTGCCCGAAGGCACGGTGAAGTCGCGGATCAACCGCGGCCGCACCGAGCTGGCGCGGCAGATTCGTAAGCTGCGTGGCGAAGAGTTCAGCCCCACGGGAAACCTGGCGAAGCGCACGGGAGCGTACTGATGAATGTCAAAACCGAACAGCTCGGCGGAGTGTCGGTGGTCCGCGTCGGCGAAACGCGGCTGATGTATCCGATCCTCTCCGATTTCTCGTCCGCGGTGAGCGGCCTCATGTCGGCCGGGAAGCGCGAGATCCTGATCGATCTCACCCCGGTCACCTACGTGGACAGCGCGACGATCGGCTGCCTGATGGACCTGTACCGCCAGGTACACAATGCGGGCGGTCACCTCAAGCTGTCGGGCGTGCAGAAACGCGTCGAGACGATGCTCACGATGACCGGCGCACAGAATTTCATCGAAATCCACGCCGACGAGCCGAGTGCCGTCAAAAGTTTCGGGGCTTAGCCATGCGCACCATCAAGACGACCGGCGGCGTATCGATCACGCTCGACGGCGACCTGCTCGCCATCATGGAGGCGCTGTATCGTGAAGTCACCGCCAGGCGCGAGCTCGAACGCTCCTTCGAGGACATGGTGAAGGAGATTCATCACCTCATCGAGCAGATGGACGACCAGGAGCGACGTACGTATCTCGCCGAGAGCCTGTTCCTCAACACGGTGAAATACGAGAACGACAAGCTGGAGGCGTACATGAAGCGGCTCACCAGTAAATGACGAGCTGTCGGCTAAGTCGCTGGACGGGTTTCAAGCTGACAGCTGCTAGCCACCGCTGAAAGCTGCGGAGATCGAGTTAATGCCTGCCTCGCCGAAGCTCGCCCTGTGAGCGAAGGCGGGCGAACACCGCGAGGTTACTTCCCACCGCCCGGCCCGCCGGATTGTCAGACGACGCGGTCACAATCGACGCGCGATGCGTCGCGGGATCTTCCAACGCCATCGTGGTCGATCCGCCGCCGTCCAGATTCAGCGCGTTCCAGACGCCGTAATCGTGAATGAGCGCGTCGGCGACCTCGCCGACGCGCATCCCGTCACTGCCCCCTCTTCCATCGACGGTGAACAGTGTCAGCGTTCTGCCGTCGCGTGAAAGCCCGATGGCCGTGCGAGCGGTCGTCATGTCGTACCACGAATGCTCGTTGGAATAGTGTGCCGGGCCGCCTGCCTCCAGGAGTCCGTCCGGATGCCGCTCGTCTGCATACACAGGAATTGTCGCAATGCCGTCGGTGACGATCTGCGCGGAGCCGCTGACCGTATTCCACAGCGTCACCGGCTCACGAACATGGCGTCCGTCGTTCTGCGCCGCATCGCGATGGACGATGCTCGCGTGGTTGCCGGCATCGATGTTCATGGCCGGCGCGTCGATCACGATCGCGTATCGTTGTTCCGGCGCCTCGAATGCCGAATACACACGGCCTTCCGATGCGCCGAGGCCGACGATCCACGCGGAAGGGTCGTCCGACGGGAACGGCAGGAAGAAATGGACGTTGATCGCGACCTGTGCGTCAGACGCCTTCAAATAGTCGAGCGTCGTCTCGCGCACGACCTCCCGAGGTCCGGCGGGCGGGGAGAGCGCAAACCGCACGCCAGGCGCCGTCACATCGATCTGCACGACGTGCATATGGACGGGCCTGGGCGACTGCTCCGTGCGATCGATGTAGCGGATGCCGACGTAGGGCTGGCTGACGCGCTCGTCGCACAGAACGGTCGCGGTGACGCATGTGAACGCCACGCAGATTGAGGCGAGGAGGCGTACGAGCCGGTGCGTCACGGGATGTATTATGGAAGCGGACACGCTCGGATGTCGCTGAATTTTCTCGCCACGCGGTTCCAATGCACGTGGCCCTGGTCGACCCTCGTCATGCTGTGCGACGGGCGGATCGTCTGCGGTTGCGCCGACCCGTACGGGCATCGGGTGCTCGGCGACGCCAGGACTTCGTCGATCCACGACGTCTGGACTGCGCCGATCGTGTCCGGCCTGCGGCAGGATCTGAACGCCGGCGGATCCACATTCTGCGGTGATTGCCCGCTCAAGCTGCCGTTGAAGAAGGGCGAGGCCCCGCCGCTTCGGCCGGTCGACGCCGGACCGCTGCCCTCGCGTCTGTACATCGAGTGCACGGCCGCCTGCAACATTTCGTGCACCGACGCGTGTTGCGCGCCGGAAACCGGAATCACGCGGACGCGGCAGGCCGGCATGCTCGACTTCGACCTGTTCCGCCGAGTCGTCGACGAGGCCGGGCCGTCGCTCGTACGGATCGACTTCTTCAACTATGGCGAGGCATTCCTTCACAAACGCGCGGTTGAGATGTGCGAGTACATCAAGTCGCGGTTCCCGCATATTTATCTGTACACGAGCACCAACGGTCTTGCGCTCACCGAAGCGCAGGCGCGCCGCCTGGCGCACTCGGGCATCGACGAAGTGACGTTCTCGATCGACGGCGCCACCCAGGACAGCTACGTGAAATACCGGCAGCGCGGACGATTCGACCTCGCCATTGCGACGCTTCGCGCCATGGCCGACGAGAAGCGGCGCGCCGGCCGCGATCTGCCGTTCCTGAACTGGCGCTACATCCTGTTTGTCTGGAACGACAGCGACGAGGAAATGGCGCGCGCGCGGCAGCTGGCCGCCGACATCGGCGTCGATCGGCTGTGCTGGGAGATCACGGACCACCCGGAACAGGCGTACTCGCGCCGGTTCGTACCCGGCTCGGCGGATCTCGCCGCGATCCGCCACGAGATTTGGGACGACAACAACCTTGGGAATGCCATTCCGGGCGCGACGCCGAACGCGCGCATCGATGTGCGCACGCTCGTGCCGGGAGTACCGCTCGTCGCACGGGCGGGCCGTACGCTGGCCGTCCGCACGCGCGTGCGGAATCTCTCCACCCGCCCGTTTCCCGCACAGGCGACCCACGGCCGCCGGCTCGTGCGTCTCGGCGCGCAGCTCTGCTCCGTCGACGGGTCCGTGATCAATCGCGATTTCGCGCGCGCGTGGCTGCCGCAGACCGTCGCCGGCGGCGAACGCGCCGACGTGTCCATCGACATCCCGGCACCCGAGCAGCCTGGACGCTATGCGCTGAAATTCGATCTGGTCAGCGAGGGGATTGACTGGTTCGAGCGGTGCGGTTCCCGGACGACGATGAAGACCCTCGTCGTCCGTTAGAACTCACCACGAAGGACACGAAGGATACGAAGGACACGAAGGTAAAACCCGATAGGATTTCTCCTTTGTGTCCTTTGTGCCCTTTGTGGTTACTGATTGTCAGCTCTTCGTATAGACCACTTTCCGCTTTTGTTCACCCTGAGGGGTTGTGGTCGCGGACTCGACGGTCATCTCTTTGCCGTCGGCACTGAGGCTGCGCGTGTCCTTTGTCGTTCTCGACATGCCCTGAAAGTCGCGCGTCGTCTCGATCACCAGCTTGGGGCCGTCCCACTTCGCCGTCGACTTCGCTTCAGTCGGGCCGCCGCGTCCCATCATCTGGTTGGTGCTGGGCGATCCATCGAGCTTGTAGGTCAAGGTCTGCGGGCCCTGCCGGCCTTCGCTCGTAATCGACAGCTCGGTGGCGCTCTGTTTGATGGTCAGCGTGCCGCCGCCTCCACCGCCGCCTCCACGTCCCTGCGGCGCTGGATCGCTTTTCGCCGCATCCATCGTCCAGGTGCCGGAAAAATCCGGCTTCGTCTGCGCGCGCGCGGTGAAAGGAATGATCACCGCCGCCGTCAACGCCATCGTCAGCACGCGTTTCATCACAGGGCCTCCTTCAGGGCACACGAACAGCATTTCAGCCTATCAGAACGACGCGCGCGGGAATGTGACAAAACCGCGAAACGCGTCAATGCGCAAGGCTGGGCTGGGATGTGTGCGATCGCCGACTGGAGACGATGATGTTCAGTTCGCGAGGCGGGGCGCGACAACCTTGACGGTCGGCGGCACGGGCAACGCGGCCTCGATCGGCGACTCGACGAGGCGCCACGCGTGCGTCTCTTCGAGAATCTTCGCGGCGAATTCGGTGTGCAGCGCGTGACCGGCGCGGTGGGCCACCAGATGCCCGATCACGGGATACCCGACAAGCGCGAGGTCGCCGACGGCATCCAGGATCTTGTGGCGGACGAATTCGTCTTCGAACCGCAGGGCGTTGTTCAGGACCCCGGTCTCGCCGAGCACGATCGCGTTCTCGAGCGACCCGCCGAGCGCGAGGCCGTTCTGCCGCAGCATCTCGACGTCCTTGAGGAACGTGAACGTCCGCGCCGGCGCGATTTCTTCCGCGAATGATTCTTCGGTAATGCGAAGCGTGCGCGATTGATGGCGCAGCAACGGATGGTCGTAGCTGATGCTGTAGGTGACCTTGAAGTGCTCCGACGGGAACAGCGCAATCCGCTTGTCGCCGCGCGAAATCGCGATCGGCCGGACGATCTTCAGGTACTTGCGCGGCGTTTGCAGCCGCTTCACGCCCGCTTCGTGGATGAGATAAATGAACGGCGCGGCGCTGCCGTCCATGATCGGCACTTCGGGCGAATTCAGTTCGACGATGACGTTGTCGACGCCGACGCTCACGAGCGCGGCCAGCAGGTGCTCGACCGTCTCGACGGACACCTCGTTGCTCGCCAGGCCGGTGGCGAGCTGGATGCCCGCGAGGTTGTTCACCGTCGCCGGCACGTACTGATCGCCCAGGTCCGTCCGGCGAAACCGAATGCCGGAATCGGCGGGCGCGGGCTTGAGCGTGAGGTTAACCTTGTTGCCGGAATGAAGACCGATTCCGACACACGAAATCTGACGGCGAATCGAGCGCTGTGCGTCCATTAGCCTCTCAGGCGAAGGGGGACGAGCTTTGCACAGCTGAGCAAAGACAATGCCTGTGCGACCGCGTGAATGCGTGTCTCGCTAACACGCTGATGGTGAAGCCGCTTAGTCGCGACGGACACGATGCGTTTGAGCGCCGGACGCTGACAATTGTGGTACACACACCACAGCTGTTTCGACAAAAATTGTGGCGATTCTACCACAACGATCATCCCGCCACCGATCGCAACGATCGGCCGTCGCGCGGAACGAGCATGTCGGCAAGAAAGCGCCCTGTCGCCGAATCGGTGATCCGCGCGACCTCCTCGGGCGTGCCCGCGGCAATGACGCGGCCGCCTCCGGCGCCCCCCTCCGGACCCAGATCGATCACGTAGTCGGCCGACTTGATCACGTCGAGATTGTGCTCGATGACGACGATGGTGTTGCCCTGATCGACTAGCTTGGTGAGCACGTCGAGCAGCTTGTGCGTGTCCTCGAAATGCAGGCCCGTGGTCGGCTCGTCGAGGATGTACAGCGTGCGGCCGGTGCCGCGCTTCGAGAGCTCTTTGGCGAGCTTCACCCGCTGCGCCTCTCCGCCCGACAACGTCGTCGCCGACTGTCCGAGCTCGATGTAGCCGAGACCGACATCCTGCAAGGTACGCAGCTTGTTGGCGACGGCCGGGAAGTTTTCGAGCAGCGGCAGCGCCTGATCCACCGTCAGTTCCAGGACGTCGGCGATCGACTTGCCACGATACCTGATCTCGAGCGTCTCGCGGTTGTACCGGCGTCCCTTGCATTGTTCGCAGGTGACGTAGACGTCGGGGAGGAAGTGCATTTCGATGGCGATGACGCCGTCGCCCTGGCACGCTTCGCAGCGGCCGCCCTTCACGTTGAAGGAGAACCGTCCCGCCTTGAAGCCGCGCGCTTTCGCGTCGGGCATCATCGCAAAGAGGTCGCGGATGAACGTGAACAGCCCGGTATAGGTCGCCGGGTTGGACCGCGGCGTGCGGCCGATCGGCGACTGATCGATTTCGATCACCTTGTCGACGAGCGCGATGCCTTCGATCTTGTCGTGGGCCCCGGGGTCGTCTGCAGCTTTGTACAGCGTGCGCGCGAGCGACCGGTACAGGATGTCGTTCACCAGCGTCGACTTCCCCGAGCCGCTCACCCCGGTGACGGCGGTGAGCACGCCGAGAGGAATCGCGACGTCGATGTTCTTCAGGTTGTTCGCGCGAGCGCCGCGGATGACGAGCTCGCCCTTGAGTATCGGCCGCCGCGCTTTCGGCGTCGGAATCGACCTGGCGCCCGTCAAGTACGCGCCGGTCAGCGATTCGCCCGATTCCTTTTCCATGAGCTGCGGCGGCGTCCCCTGGAAAATCACGTGGCCGCCGAGATCGCCGGCGCCCGGCCCGAGGTCGATCACGTAATCGGCGACGCGGATCGTCTCTTCGTCGTGCTCGACGACGATCACGGTGTTGCCGAGGTCGCGCAGGCGCGACAGCGTGCCGAGCAGCTTCCGGTTGTCGCGCTGGTGCAGGCCGATCGACGGCTCGTCGAGCACGTACAGCACCCCGGTGAGGTTTGCGCCGATTTGCGTCGCGAGGCGTATCCGTTGACCCTCCCCGCCGGAGAGGGTCGCCGCGCTCCGGCCCAGCGTCAGATAGCCGACGCCGACGTCGTTGAGGAAGCGCAGACGCTCCTGAATCTCCTTCAGAATGCGCTCGGCGATGATCGCTTCGCGATCCGTGAGGTACAGACCGTCGAACAGCTCGAGCGCCTCCGAGATCGGCAGGTTGACGTACTCGGAAATCGTGCGCCCTTTCACCTTCACCGACAGGCTTTGCTGCTTGAGACGCTCGCCTCGGCACGTCGGACACGGCCGGAGCGAGCGGTACGGCTCGAGCTCCTCCTGCTCGGCCCAGCTGCCCGCTTCGTACCGGCGGCGCAGGTTCGGGATGAGCCCTTCGAACTGCCGCCCGCTCCCGAAGAGCAGTACCTCGCGCGATTTCCGGGGCAGCCGCGTGAACGGCGCCGTCAGGTCGATGCCGAAATCGCGCGACAACGCCTGCAGTTGATCGCGCACCAGCTTGCGGTCGCCCCTCGCCCACGGCGCAATCGCGCCGTCGGCGAGCGACTTGCTCTCGTCTGGCACGATCCGCTGCGGGTCGAAGTCGATCATCGAACCCAGGCCCTGGCAGTCGGTGCAGGCACCGTGCGGCGAGTTGAACGAGAAAGCGCGCGGCGTCATCTCGGGCATGCTCAGGCCGCAGTCGACGCAGGCGAGCCGGCGCGAGAACAGTCGATCGCCGCCTTCGTACGAGTTGATGACGACGATGTCCTCGGCGAGGTTGAGGGCCGCGTCAACGGACTCCGTGAGCCGCCGCTCGATGCCGCCGCGAACAATCACGCGATCCACGACGACCTCGATCGTGTGGTTCCGGCGACGATCGAGCTTGAAGTCCTCCTCGAGCGAGCGGAACTGACCGTCGATGCGGGCCTTGGTATAACCCTTCGCGCGCAGCGCGGCGAGCTCCTTTTTGAACTCGCCTTTTCGTCCCCGCACAATCGGCGCGAGCACATTGATGCGCTCGTCCTGCGGGTACAGCATCACCATGTCGACGATGCGCTCGAGCGACTGGCTGGCGATTTCCTTGCCGCAGTTCGGACAATGCGGAACGCCGATGTTCGCGAACAGCAGCCGCAGGTAGTCGTAGATCTCCGTCACCGTGCCGACGGTCGAGCGGGGATTCGATCCGGTCGTCTTCTGCTCGATGGAGATCGCAGGCGAAAGGCCGTCGATGAGATCGACGTCCGGCTTCTCCATCTGCTCGAGGAACTGGCGTGCATACGCCGACAACGACTCGACGTACCGGCGCTGTCCTTCGGCATAGATCGTGTCGAACGCGAGCGACGACTTGCCGGAGCCGGAAAGGCCGGTAATGACCACCAGTTTGTGTCGAGGGATGTCGACGTCGATGTTCTTGAGGTTGTGGACGCGCGCGCCGCGCACCGCAATCCAGTCGTGGGCCATAGATCAGGGATTAGGGATTCGGGCTTAGGGCTTCGTTTTCAGATTCGTCAACCAAGCATCGTAACATGCGGTCCCGCTCGAGCTCAGCCGTAGCACGCCGTATAATCCGCACACTTCAGTCATGTCGCTGACGCGTGGGACGGGACTCGGGCCGTATGAAATCGTCGCGCCGCTCGGGCCAGGCCCCTCGACACTCGCGGAGGCCCTGTGCCGCTGAGCCCTGGATCCCGTCTGGGTCCGTACGAGATCGTCGCACCGCTCGGGGCCGGCGGGATGGGCGAGGTGTATCGCGGGCACGATACGCGGCTGAAGCGCGACGTCGCCATCAAAGTGCTCCCGTCGGAGTTCGCCGCCGATCCGGAGCGCCTCGCCCGCTTCCGGCGCGAGGCGGAACTGCTCGCCACCCTCAACCACCCCAACATTGCCATCATCCACGGTCTGGAAGAGACCGCCGACGGCATTGCGATCGCGATGGAGCTGGTGGAGGGCGAGTCGCTTGCGCAGAGAGTTCAAGGGGTTAGGGATTCGGGATTCGGGATTAGCGACTCGGTGCGGATCGCGCGACAGATCTGCGATGCGCTCGAAGCGGCGCACGACAAGGGGATCGTCCATCGCGATCTGAAGCCCGGCAACATCATGCTGACGCACGACGGTCAGGTGAAGGTGCTCGATTTCGGACTGGCGAAGATCGAGGCAGGTGTGGCCGGTGGGCCTGGTGGGGCGACGCATTCCCCGACGCTGACGTTTGCCGGCACTCAGGTTGGCATGATCCTCGGCACGGCGGCGTACATGAGCCCCGAGCAGGCGAAGGGGCGCGTCGCCGACAAGCGCAGCGACGTGTGGGCGTTCGGGTGCGTGCTGTACGAACTGCTCACGGGCAAGCGTGCGTTCGACGGCGAAGATGTGTCGGATGTCCTCGCGACGGTTCTCAAGAGCGAGCCCGACTGGGCGGCCTTCCCGCCTGGCGTCCCCGCTCACATCCAGAACATCGTGAAGCGCTGTCTCGCGAAGGATCGCAAGGCCCGCATTCCCGACATGTCAGTCGTCCGCTTTCTCTTCGATGACGCCACAAGCGCCGAAGCACAACCGGCGGCGCCGACGACATCTGCCCGGCTTCACGCGTCGGCGATCGTCTGGAAGCTCGCAACGGCACTGCTCCTGCTGACGACGGTCGCAGGGTTCGCGGGGTGGTACGCCGCTCGATCGATCAGCCCGGCAGTTGCACGGTTCTACGTGCTGCCGCCCGAGAAAGGCAGCTTCGTCATCACAACGGCGGGTTCCCCGTTGGCGGCGCCGCACGCAGCGATCTCGCCCGACGGCCGCACGCTCGCGTTTGCCGCGCGGGACGCGGCCGGGAAGATCTCGTTGTGGGTGCGGCCGATCGAGTCGGTTACGTCGCAATCGCTCGCAGGAACCGACGGGGCGTCGTATCCGTTCTGGTCGCCGGACAGCCGGTTCATCGCGTTTTTCGCCGGTGGAAAGCTCATGAAGATTCCGGCAGCCGGCGGACCGACGCAAACGTTGTGCGCCGGCTTCGGACGCGGCGGCACGTGGGGCCGCGAAGGCGTGATCGTGTTCAACGCCGGACCGGGACCGCTGCTTCGCGTGTCGTCCGCGGGCGGTGAACCGGTGCCGGTGACGAAGGAAGCCGGCAGCTTCCCGTCGTTCCTCCCGGACGGCCGTCACGTGATGTTTTTTCGGAACGCAGGACGGATTGACGTCGCGTCGGTCGACGGCGGCGAATTGAAACCGCTGATCAACGCCGACTCCGGCGCAATCTACGCGCGGAACGGCTACCTGTTGTTCGTACGTCAAGGCACACTGCTTGCGCAGGCGTTCGACGCGAAGACGTTGACGCTCTCCGGCGAGGCGTTTCCGATTGCGGAGCGCGTGCAGACGGGAACGCCGGCGGGCCATATCGCCTTCTCTGTTTCGGACAACGGCGTGCTCGCGTACGGCGTGGGAACCGGCAGAGTCAATGCGGCCGTCCAGTTGACGTGGGTGAACCGCCAGGGCAAGGTGACCGGGACGGTCGGAGCGCCGGAAGACATTCGAGGCGTCGACCTCTCGCCGGATGGCACACGGCTGGCCATACATAGGCACACCGAGGGGCAGGGTGGCGACGTGTGGATCACGGATTTGTCGAGGGGGACGACCTCGCGCTTTACGTTCGACGCGACGCAGGACAACGCGTCGCCGATCTGGTCTCCTGACGCCGGCAGCGTCGCCTTCAGCTCGAGGTGCGCAGGCAAGAACGGCGTGTATCGGAAGGCATCGAACCAAAGCGGGGAGGAGGAGCTTCTCGTCGAGCAGCCCGCCGAGATTGCTCCGACGAGTTGGTCCACGGATGGACGCGCACTCGTCTACAGCCCGATCGGGAACGACACCGGTCCGGACTTGTGGATGCTGCCGCTGGCCGGGGATCGCAAGCCAATTCGGCTGCTCTCGACGCGGTTCTCCGAGGCATTCGGCCAAGTTTCGCCCGATGGTCGTTGGCTTGTATATAGCTCCAATGAGAGCGGTGCCAACGAGATTTATGTGCGGCCGTTCCCCACCGGCACCGGCAAATGGCAGATTTCGGCCAGAGGCGGCATTTGTCCAAGGTGGCGACGTGACGGTCGAGAGCTCTTCTACATGAACGAATTGTCCGGGGGCCGATTGCTCGCGGTGGACGTCAAGGCAAACGAGTCGACGTTCGAAGCGGGAACGCCGAAGCCGCTGTTCGATTCCGGCTACGTCAATCGGGCTCACGGCTTTCTGTACCACCCATACACGGTGACACCAGACGGCCAGCGCTTCCTCATTCCACGTCCGGTCTCGAGCGTCACCGACGACACGACGGCGGCGCCGGTCATCGTCGTGATGAATTGGGCTCAGGGGATCAGGAAGTAGGAAGTACGAACCAATCCTTCCACGACTTCGAACACGCGGGCTGGGAGCGCGCGGCGGAGTATTACGCCGACGCCTTCGGCAGCGTGACGTCGCAGATGGCTGCACCGCTGCTCGATTCGGTGAACGCCGGGCCGGATGCGCGACTGCTCGACGTGGCCTGCGGACCAGGATTCGTGTCTGGCGCGGCCGCAACGCGCGGCGCAATCGTCACAGGTCTCGATTTCTCGTCCGCCATGATCGCCGAGGCGCGCCGACGGAATCCCTCCATCGCATTTCGTGAAGGCGACGCCGAGGCGCTGCCGTTCCCCGACGCGAGCTTCGACAGCGTCGTCATGAATTTCGGCATGCTCCACCTCGCACGGCCCGATTCGGCAATCGCCGAGGCGCGTCGCGTGCTGCGCGCTGACGGTCGCTACGCCTTTACGGTGTGGGCGGCGCCCGAGCAGGCGGTTGGTTTCGGCATGGTGCTGCACGCGATCGAACAATTCGGCACGAGCGATGTTGGGCTCCCGCCCGGCCCGCCGTTCTTTCAATTCAGCGATGCCGAGCAGACCCAACGAACCCTCGAGGCCGCGGGTTTTCGCGACGTTGCCGTGCGCACCGTGCCGTTGACGTGGACGCTGTCGTCCGCGGACGGCGTCTTCGACGCCTTGTCGCGCGGCGGCGTGCGGACCGCGGCGGTGCTGCGCGCGCAGTCGGCCGACGCGCTCGACACGATCAGATCGGCGGTACGGCGTGAGGTCGCGCGCTACGCACGAGGAAGCGCCTTCCAGATCCCGATGCCCGTTGTTCTTGCGTCGGCGGTCCGGCTCGGCTGAAGCAATAGCGTTCGGCTCGGCTAAAGCCGTCGCCTTAACACCTGCACGACATGGCGCGAAGGCTTTAGCCGAACGTTCTGTAACCTCTCGATCCCGTCAAACGTGATAGTGGCATGACAGACACACATGCCCCCATCATCGTCATCGGCGGCGGATTGTCCGGGCTCATCAGCGCGTCCCTGATTGCGAAAGCGGACCTCCCCGTCGTCCTCCTGGAAAAGTCGTCAACCGTCGGCGGCCGCGCGACTACTCGCGTCAAGCATGGATTTCATTTCAACCTCGGCCCGCACGCCCTGTACCGTCACGGCCATCTGCGGCAGATGCTCAAAACGCTTGGCGTCGATGTCCATGGTGGCGTGCCCACCGGCAACGGCGGCTTCGCGGTCGCTCAGGGACGCATCCACACGCTGCCTGTCGGCGTGACGTCGCTGATCTCGACGGGCCTGTTCGGTGTGTCGGCGAAGCTGGAGTTCGCGCGCCTCCAATCGCGTCTGATGGATGTCGATCCTCGAGCCATTCAGCACGAGTGCCTTGCGTCGTGGCTGGACGCGAACGTGAATGATACGCGTGTGCGCCAGGTACTCGAAATGCTGGTGCGCGTCACGACGTTCACGAACGATCCGCAACACCAGAGCGCCGGGGCCGCCATCGATCAGCTGCAGTTGAGCCTGCGCGGGTCCGTGCTGTACTTGGACGGCGGATGGCAGACGATTGTAAATGGGCTGCGGCGAGCGGCAATCAGTGCCGGCGCGCGGATCGTGCCGGGCGCGCCCGTGATTGCGCTGGAACGCCAGAGCGAGAGGACCATTGGCGCCGTGAAGCTCGCCGACGGCACAACCATTCGAGCATCTGCTGCGATCGTCTGCGCTGGTCCCGCGGACGTTGACGTGTTGACCGCCGAAACGGCGTTCGCCGCCACGCTGCCTCCGCCGGTTCGGGTCGCGACGCTCGACGTGGGCCTTCACTCGCTGCCGAAACCGAAGCGGACCGTAGCGCTCGGCATCGACGTGCCGCTGTACTTTTCCGTGCATTCGGCGGTTGCACGCCTCGCTCCAGACGGCGCCGCGACCATTCACGTGTCGAAGTATTTGCGTCCTGGTGAAACGGCCGGCCCCGACGTCGAGCATGAACTGGACGGCCTGATGGACATGATGCAGCCGGGATGGCGCGACTTGCTCGAGATCCGGCAATTCCTCCCGGGCCTCACGGTGACGAACACGGAAACTACCGCATCGTGCGGCGGCATCGGCGGCCGTCCGGGTTCGCGGCTCGATCTGTTCGACAACGTGTTCGTCGCGGGCGACTGGGTCGGCCCGCGCGGACAGCTTTCCGACGGGTGCGCCGCGAGCGCAGCGGATGCGGCGGGGGCTGCAATGGCTATTTATCAGGCACGCCCTTCCCGCCTCCGCGCGACGGAACCAGCTCCGAGCTGCGACAGGACTCGGCGTAGGGCCGAAGACACCACAGTGGCCGACGCAGTGGTGACTGCACGATGACTGTCGCCGTCGCAGATCTTTACGCGGAACACCGTCACTTCCTGTGGAGTCTCTGTTACCGCATGCTCGGCAGCGCGGCCGACGCCGAGGATGTTGTGCACGACACGTTCGTTCGCGCCATCGAACGTCCGCCACGGCGGACCGAGGCGCCATTGCGGCCGTGGCTGGTGAAGGTCGCGCTGAATCGAGCACGCGACGTGCTGCGGAGTCGCCGGCGCCGCGACTACGTCGGACCGTGGCTGCCGTCGCCAATCGACACCGGCGACGAGTCCTCTCCTCCGTCACACGAGCCTGGGACCGCCGGAGATGAGGACAGGTCTCCGTACGGCGCCCACACACACGTCCCCGCCTCGTACGACCTTCTCGAGAGCGTGTCGTTCGCCTTCCTGCTCGCGCTGGAAGCGCTCAGTCCCACCCAGCGCGCGGTGCTGCTGCTCCGGGACGTATTCGACTATTCGGTGAAGGAAACGGCGGACGCGCTCGATCTCTCAGACGCGAACGTCAAAACCACGCATCATCGTGCGCGACGGGCCATGCATACCTACGACGGCGCGCGGCAGGTTCCACGGCCATCCGTGCAGCAGGCCGCACGCGCGGCGCTGACGCAGTTCCTGCGGTGTCTCGAAGAGCACGATGTCTCCGGCATCGAAGCGCTGCTCGCCGACGATGTGCGGACGACCACGGATGGAGGCGGCGAATTCCAGTCGGCGCTGCGCACCATCGTCGGCCGCGACAAGGTGATGCGGTTCTACTTCGCCATCGCGGAGAACGCTTGGGACGTCGAGGCGCGGATGCAGTTCCTGAATGGAATGCCCGCGATGGTAATCGACATGCGCGCGCCGAAGGATCGCCTGGCGCCGCGCTTCACGATTGCGGTGGATCTCGACCGCGCCGGCAGGATCTCGCACATCTACGTCGTATCGGCGACGCGCAAGCTCAGCGCGATTTGCTAGCCGCCCATTGCGCGGCGGCTCGGACGTCGGCGGCCGGCGCTAGATGACGCCCGTCGCGCGGAGCACGGCACGGCGGGCCTCGTCTATGCCGGCCGCTTCGAGGATTGCATCCGTGTCGGCGCCGAGCGCCGGCGCCGGACGGATCTCTGCGTGCGGCGGTGCGACGTAGACGACGTCCGCGTGGCGATGGAGGGCACCGCGCGCGGTGAGATGCGGATCCGCGACCGTCTCTTCTCGCGTCGAGATTGCCGTCAGGCAGACGTCGGCGTTGGCAAACACCGCAAGCCATTCGTCGCGGGTACGCGCCCGCATGATCTCACGCACCTCGGTCAGCACGCGCGAGCCTTCGGAGCCAGTCGCGTGTTGCAATGGCGCCAGATCGGTACGGCCGATGCGCTCGCAGAATCCGGCCCAGAACTTCGGCTCGAGCGCTCCGAGCGCCAGCCACTGTCCGTCCGCGGTTTCGTACAGCCCGTAACACGCGCCGGCCAGATCGGTGGTTGTGGGAAACATCGACCAGGCCAGGGCCGCTTCGTGAATCGACACGTCGAGGGTGGCGCCTTCGCCGGTGCGTTCGCGGCGGAACAACGCGGCCAGAATTCGTGCGACAGTCTGCATTGCGGCACCGATGTCGCCAATCAATGGCCCAGGCAGCGCAGGCGGCCGCAGCAATCCGGCGAGCGCCTGGTAATTGATGTCGTGGGCTGCTCGTTCCACGTACGGGCCGCTCTGCCCGAAGCCCGCGATCGACGCGCAGATGAGGCGGGGATGTCGCGCCCGCAAGGTGGCCGCATCGACGCCGAGCCGCCGCGCCGTCGATGGCCGGAAACTCTCGACCAGCACATCGCCGCGCGCGATCAGCGCGTCGAGCACCGCCGTCGCATCCGGCGATCGCAAGTCGAGCGTCACGCTGCGCTTGTTGCGGTTGAGGACCTGGAAGAAGACTTGTCCCGCCGAAGCGTCCGCGCGAAGGCGGATGGCCGTCCCGCCGGGGAGCGGTGGCATACGGCGCGCGTGATCCCCGCCGCGCGGATCCTCGATCTTGACGACATCGGCGCCCAGATCCGCGAGCACGAGCGTCGCGTAGCTGCCGGGCAGCAGCCGTGTCAGATCGAGAATGCGCACACCGTCGAGAGGGCGCACCGAAGTCGTTACCACAAAGGACACGAAACCATTGTGGTTGTCAAGCGCAGCGGCTCTCAGGCGCGCCCGGTCCGCAGCTTGCTGTGGCTGAAGCCGTACGTGAAGTACAGCACGAGCCCGATCGCCAGCCACCAGCCGAACCGCCACCACGCTGTGCCGGGCAGTCCGTACATGATGAACAGGCAGCCCGCGGCGGACAGAAGACATACTGGCCAGACGAACGGCACGCGGAACGGCCGCGGGCGCTCGGGCTCCGTGTAGCGCAGCACGAGCACGCCGACGCTCACCAGGATGAACGCGAACAGCGTCCCGATGTTGGTGAGGTCGTAGGTTTCGGCGGCATCGCCGAGGAGCGCCCACACCGCCACGAACACGCCCGTGATAATCGTCGTCGTCGCCGGAACGCGCGTGACCGGGTGCACCCGCGCGGCCCATTGCGGCAGCAGGCCGTCGCGCCCCATGGCGAAGAAGATCCGCGGCTGCCCGTACTGGAACACGAGGAGCACGGCGGACATGGAGACGACGGCGCCGAGTGCGACGAACCAGCCGACGGTCCGGAACCCGGCGAGCTCGAGCGCTTTCGCGAGCGGGTCGGCCACCGCGAGCTCCTTGTAGGACACCATGCCGGTCAGCACCGCGCCAACGATGACGTAGATGAGCGTGCAAATCGCGAGGCCGCCGAGGATGCCGATCGGCAGGTTGCGCTGCGGGTTCACCGTCTCCTCGGCCGCTGTCGAGATGGCATCGAAGCCGATGTACGCGAAGAACACGATCGCCGCGCCCTGATGGATGCCGGTGAAGCCGTTGGGCGCGAACGGGTGATAGTTCTCCGGGTGCAGGTGCGTGGCCCCGACGGCAATAAAGATCGACAGCGCGATCAGCTTGATGACGACCATGATGTTGTTGGCCGTGGCGCTCTCGCGCGCGCCACGCAGCAGCAGCCACGTGATGGCCATCACGATCGAGAACGCCGGCAGGTGAATCAGGATCGGCACGCCGGCGACATGCGGCGCCGCTGCGAGCAGGCCGTGCACCTGGGGATCGGAGCTGAGAAGCGCCGTGCGATAGCCGGTCGTGAGCCACACAGGCAGCTGCAGGCCGAAGCCCCGCAACAGCGTGTTGAAGTAGTCGCCCCACGAGATTGCGACCGCGACGTTGCCAACCGCGTACTCGAGGATCAAATCCCATCCGATGATCCAGGCGACCAGCTCGCCGAGCGTGGCGTACGAGTACGCGTACGCGCTGCCGGCCTGCGGGATCATCGCGGCGAGCTCCGCATAACAGAGGCCCGCGAGCGCACACGCGCCGCCGAGCAGCAGGAACGAGAAGACGAGCGCCGGCCCGGCGCCGGTGCGAATCACTTCACCGTTCGGCCCGATCTGCCCCGCCGCCGCCGTCCCAATCGCGCCGAAGATGCCTGCGCCAATGACGGCGCCGATCGCCAGCATGATCAGATCGCCGGCGCCGAGCGTGCGCTTCAGGCTGTTGACGCCGTGCGTCTCGTCAACGAGCGCCGCGATCGGCTTGCGCTGCAAGAGTTGCGACATGAGGCGGGATTGTACGCTCGGCTGAAGCCTTCGCGCTACGCCCGCGCCGGGAGTCGGTACGCAGTCTCGTTGGACGTGACGACGAGCACGCCGGTGCGGTCGAAGGCGATGCCGACCAGGCCGGGCCCCGCGAGCACGAGCTCCGGATCGCCTGCCGGCGGCACGCGGTACACCCCGCTCGATCCGGCCAGCGCATCGACGACGAAGAGTGTGCCGTTCGTGTCGAAGGCGAGGCCCTGCGGCCGTCCAAACGCCGCGTGTCTCGTCGTCACGGTGCCGTCGACGTCGATGCGATAGAGGGAGTCGTAGGACGCGAGCGTCGGACCGGTCACGTACAGCGCCCGGTCGGGTCCAATCGCCAGGTGAAACGCCGCGACGCTCGCCGGCAGCGACGCGAACGTCTCGGTGTGGCCGTCACGATCGACGCGAAAGATCGTCCCCGATCGATCGCCCACAAACAGCGCGCCGTCAGGCGCGAACGCCAGACCGCACGCGACGCCGAGATCGGTCGCAAACGGCGCAACCGATCCGTCGTGGGCGACACGGTAGACCGTGCCTTCGAAGCGGCTCGACACATACAAACGGTCGTCGGGATCGATCGCCATCGACGTTGGATTCACAATGCCCGACGAAAACGTTTCGCGCGTTCCATTCGGCGTCACGCGAAAGATCGACACCGGCACCTGCTGGCCCCGCGTGCCGCTGAACGTGACGTAGAGGTTGCCGTCGCGATCGAACACCGGGTTGTCGACCTGGTGGAGTCCTGTGGCGAACGGCGCGGGAACGTCGATGAACGCGGTCTCGCCCGGCACGCCCGCGATGCGCACCGGCACTCGCCCCGCCTCGAGAGCTGACGGCAGGATGACGCCGAGCCTCGACGGCGACGCGAACACGACCCGCGCGACGGCGTCGCCGATCCGGACTTCAGGCAGCGTCGGACCGTCCACGACAAACCCGGCGCCTGCGACGGTGATGCGGCCGCCTTCGATCGCGCGGAGCGGATGGACGGAGGTAATGCGTGCGGGCGACATGGGGGACTGGGCGGTGGAAGTTTCAAAGTACGAAGTACGAAGTATGAAGCACGAGGCTGGACCTTTTCCCTTCGTACTTCGTACTTTCTACTTCGTCCGTCGTACTTTATGTATCGTCCAGCTCGACGTTCCAGTAGAGGTAGTCGCGCCAGCTTTCGGGCGCGTTCCGCAGTCCGACCGTGATCCGGATGGCCGGCGCCGAGGAGGGCCGTTTCGGCATCCGCCTCAAGTGCATGCCGGCTTCGGTCGGCGTGCGCCCCCCCTTCTTCCTGTTGCAGTTCACGCAGCAGGTGACAATATTCTCCCAGTCCTTGCGGCCGCCCTGGGCGACCGGTAGGACGTGATCGAACGTCAGCTCGCTCGTGGGATACTCGTCGCCGCAATACTGGCACGCGTGATCGTCGCGCGCGTAGATGTTCGCCCGCGAAAACGGGACGTAATCGAACCGCCGCTTGATCTTGATGAAGCGCAGCAGACGGATGACCGACGGCAGCCGAAAGGTGATGGAGACCGAGCGGATCTCGCGGTCGTACTCGCGGACCACTTCGACCTTCCCCTGGCACATCAGCGTGATGGCCTTCTGCCAGTGGACGACTTTCAGCGGCTCGTACGTCGCGTTCAGAAGGAGCGTCTGTTCCATTTCGTCCCGGTCGTGTAAGAATTTTGCCCGTTCGCTGTCGAGGTGTCAAGGCGCTGACGCCGTAAACACCGTGAACACACGTGGTTAGCGCAGCTGACGAGATGGCGCGCATGCGCCGATAGTTTCGATGATGATCGGACGTCGTGTCTTCGTTGGGACGTTCGCCCTAGTGGTGATGACGTCCGCGTGCGCCTCGACGGGAGCGGTGCCGAAGCCGTTTCCCGTTCCCGGCGGGTCGCACGGATCATCCGCTCCCGGCTCGTCTGGTGCGCCCGCAACCCCACTCGGAGCGCGGGCCGCTCGAGGTTCGCAGATACTTGACGGGTACGCGCTCGCAGGTACGGCGCTCTCGCTGCGAGGTGCGCCCTACCGCAACGGCGGCAGCGATCCGCAGGGATTCGACTGCAGCGGCTTCACGCAGTACGTGTTTTCTCAGTACGGTCTCGCGCTGCCGCGCGAAGTGCGCGATCAATATCGCGCGGGCACGCCGATCCAGCCCGCGGAGCTTGCTCCGGGCGATCTCGTGTTCTTCACCACGACCGATCCGGGCGCGTCACATGTCGCGATTGCGATTGGCGGAGACGAGTTCGTGCACGCACCCAGTTCAACCGGCGTGGTGCGCGTCGAACATCTCAGTGCAGCGTATTGGTCGCAGCGCTTTGTCGGAGCGCGCCGCCTGAATTAGCGGCCCCTTTTTCGGTGCTACGCGGCGCGGAACTCGCCCTTCCGGATCAACCGCCGCGACGTCTCCCTCATGAATTGCCGGACGTGGACGTGCTCGTCGGTGTACCGCGTCGGCTGCTGTACCGCACGCAGTGGCTCGACCGTCACGCCCTCGCTATCGGCTTCGCACGGTAACTGCTCGGGCAACCGTTCGATGTAGCGCTGCGGAAACGACGGAAACGTGCGGAAGCTCGTCCCCACGACGCCTCCGAAGTTTGCGTCCAGGCTCGCAAAATCCTCGCGGAGAAAATCATACAAGGCCGGCGAAGGCTGGCTGTTCAGGTACGTATGGACCATGCCTGCCACTTGTTCGAAGAAGCGGTGCCCGTGGCAGTTGGCGGAGTAGGTCCCGTCTTCGCGCTCGATCCGCCGGATACCGGCCAGCTCGGGATCGATGTGATACAGCTCGTGAACGACGGTGTCGAGCTTGGCAATCCACGCGTCGGCGCCGGAATAGAACTTCTCTTTGCGCGATCGGTCGAGCGACTGATCGCAGAACCGCGGCAGCGTGAAGGAGAGCATGTATTTGATCTGCCGCGTCCCGAGCGTGACCGTGGGCGACTTGGTCACGAACCACTCCGAGCGGCGCGTGATGCGATTCGTCGCCCGATCGCGCCAGAAGTAATACCCGGGTTCGCTTGCGGGAAGCGTCAGGCAATGGCAGGTGGCGAATGCGCCTTCTGCGTTCGATCGGCCGGCTCGCGCGAACACGAGGACGTCGGCCATATCGAGGAACGACAGGGTCGGCACGCGCCGCACGATGTCTTCCATCAACAGCGTGAGCCGTTCGGTGTAGTTGATCATCCAATCCCTACCCGATGCCGTCCGCGCTGCGCACACACGTTGCCACGGGGGAAGGCCCGGGTGGTCTGGTCGCGGTCAGTTTTTAAGAGTGTGAGCCTAAAAAAGCTCGCCTACTATAGCCGACCGCCATATTTCCTGTCAAGCTCAGCAGGTCGTAAGTAGCTGTCAACGTTCAAGTTGAGCTGATTCCTCCGGCGGAACCACCACGCCCATCCGCCTCAGGATCAGCTGCTGGCGCCGGACGACCCGCGGACTCGGATGTGCCGCGCTCAGGACGCGCGGGTTGATGATGACGGCGGCGAGCAACGCGGACTCGGATGGACTCAAATCCACGACGCGCTTGTGAAAATACGTCTGCGCCGCGGCTTCCGCGCCGTAGATGCCGTCGCCCCACTCGATCACGTTCAGATAGATCTCGAGAATCCGCGATTTCTTCAGCTCCGCCTCGAGCCGCCGCGCGATGATGAGCTCCCGGAGTTTGCGCAGCGGGTTCTTCGACGGCGAGAGATACACATTCTTGGCGAGCTGCTGTGTGATCGTGCTGCCGCCGCGCAGCAAGCGGCCGCGCGCCCAATCCTTCTCCAGCGACTCCTGCAGCTGCTCGAAATCGACTCCTTCGTGTTGCCAGAACAGATCGTCCTCAGCGACAAGGACGGCGCGCTTCAGATGATCCGGGAAATAGCGGTAGCCAATCCAGACCTGCACCCGGCGCGGTTTCTGGCCCTTCGCCCGCGCCTCGCGCGCGCGCAGCTCCATGAACGCGGTCGCTCCCGGGTTGGACGTCTTGAGCGGGCGAACGTCGGGCAGCGTGAGATAGGCGTAGGTGAGCAGCGCAAAGCCGACCGCCGCTGTGCCGGTCAGCGTCCGGCCGATGATGGCACTCACACGTGGACGGCACGACGCTGCGCGGCGAGCGCGCTCTCGAGCGCACCGCGCAGGAGAACGACCAGACGCGGAGATGAGCTCGCGCCCATCAAGCCGACGCGCCAGATCTTGCCGGCGAGCGGCCCGAGGCCTGCGCCAATCTCGATGTTGAACTCGTCGAGCAGATGCGTGCGGACGGCCGCGTCATCTACGCCGCCGGGCACGCGCACGGCGTTGAGCGTCCACAAACGCTCCCCCTCGCGCGGCAGCAGTGTCAGCCCCAGCGTCGCCAGCGCGTCGACCAGCGTGCGATGGTTACGCGCGTGCCGCGCCCACCGCGCCTCGAGCCCCTCTTCTTCGACGCTGGCGAGCGCTTCGTACAGCGCGTAGACGAGCGTCGACGACATCGTGTGGTGATACTTGCGCCGCAGCCAGTAGTCCTCGAGGAGCGCGAGGTCGAAATAGAAGCTGCGGCATTTCACGCGCTTCTCGAGCGCGTGCGGACCGAAGACGACGGGCGCGAGCCCCGATGGCCCGCCGAGGCACTTCTGCGTGCAGCTGTAGCAGGCGTCGATGCCCCAGGCGCCAACGTCCAGCGGATGCCCGCCGAGCGACGTGACCGCGTCGACGAGCGTCAGCGCCCCGTGCTCGTGTGCGATGGCGGCGAGTTGCTCAATCGGATTGAGCACGCCGGTTGACGTTTCGGCATGCACCATCGCCACGATGTCGGCCGGCATCGATTGCAGCTGTCGGCGCAGCGCATCGGGGTCGCACGCACGTCCCCACTCCACATCGAGTCGCGTGACCGTCGCGCCGTACCGCTCACACATCTGCGCGAGCCGATCGCCGAAGTATCCGGTGACGACGACGGTGGCGCGCGTGGTTTCGCGCACGAGGTTCGCAACCGCCACTTCCATGCCGGACGTGCCCGTGCCGGAGACCGCGAACGCGAACGACCCATCAGCCGCACCGAACACCCGAGTGAGCCGCGCACGTACGTCGTCCAGCAATCGCATCATGAGCGGATCGAGATGACTCAGCGTCGGGGCGGCCATCGCACGCATCACGCGCGGCGCCGTCAGGCTGGGGCCGGGACCGAGCAGGATGCGATCGGTATCGGGCAGCAGGCTCACGCAGGGATTTCCTCGAAATGCGCGATCACATCGCGCAAGGCTCCGATCGCTGAGTCCGGAACGGGCGCGAGCGGCGGCCGTGGAAGGCCGACGTCGTACCCGATGAGGTTCAGCGCCGCCTTCAGGCCGGGTACTCCGTAGGTGGCACCGAGCAGCCGCGCCAGCGGCACGAGCTTGCGTTGCAGCGCGACGGCTTCGGCATGCCGCCCCGCGCGCGCGAGCTCGAAGAGGCGCACACATGCATCCGGCGCGACGCACGCGGGCGCAAGAATGCCGCCAACCGCGCCCACACAGAGCGCCGCGTAAAACGTGGACATCGTGCCGGCGAGCACGTTGAAGCCGGCGGGCGTGCCGGAAATGAGATCCGCGATGACCGCCACGTCGCCGCCCGACTCTTTCATGCCGACAATGTTCGGATGGATCGCCAGGCGCGAGACGGCGGCGGGCAAGAGGTTCACGCCCGTGAGCGCTGTGAAGTTGTACAGCAGCACCGGCACCGGCGACTCGTCGGCCACTGCGGTGTAGTGACGCACGAACGCGTCGGTCGTCATTTGTGTTTTGAAAAACCCAGGCGTGCGCACCAGCACCGCGTCCGCACCGTGCTCCGCGGCGCGCTTCGCCGCGCGCACGGCGGCGCTCGTCGACTCACGGCCGGTGCCGACGATGAACGTGCGGCCGGCCGGCACGACTTCGCGTGCCGCCACAATCACGCGGTCCGCTTCGAAGTCGTCCATCAGCGCTGCTTCGCCGTTCGAGCCGAGCACGATGAAACCCGTCAGCGGACGAACGACCCACCGCGCGAGCGCCGCGCGGAGCCGATTCGTGTCGACGCGGTCCTGCTCGTCGAACGGCGTGGGGACAGGGGCAAATACGCCAGCAAGGTTCATTGACACGATTTTAGCTGAAAGCTGATCCAGCCGGGGCTACATCGGCCGCTCGTAGCCCAGGCGCGAAGCGGCTTGGTCGCGCACGCCCGCCCCACTGCGGGCCACGCCTTTGATCGGCGTCCCGTCCTGCAGGATCAAATTCAACCCGAGCACCACGAGAAACATCGCTGCCGCCGGGCTGAGCAGCCACGGAAAATCGGCGAACACCGTCACGTTCGCCGCGTCGTGCAGCATGGTTCCCCAGCTCGCAACCGGATCGGGAAACCCGAGGCCGACGTACGACAGCGTCGCTTCGGCGACGATGAACGCCGGTACGAGCATCGTGATCTCGACGGCGACGAAGCCGCGCGCCGCGGGCAGCAGATGGCGCAGGAGCAGGCGCAGATCGCTCGCGCCGAGCGCCTGAGCGGCGGACGCGTAGTCGAGCCGCCGCTCGGACCTGACGATGGCGCGCACGCCCCGCGCGATGAACGGCGCGCCGACGACGGCGAAGATCGAGGCGAGCAGCGTAAAGACGACGGCGGACGTCAGGACGAGTGGGAGCACCGACCGCAGCGCGAGCGCCACGTACATCGCCGGCAGCACCATGACGAAGTCGCTCGCGCGCATCAGGCCGTCGTCGAGGTATCCGCCGACGTAGCCCGCGGCGCCGCCCATTGCGCCGCCGATCAGTAACGCCCCAAGTGATGCGACGATCGCGAGGCCAAGCGAAATACGGGCGCCGAACAGGAGCCGGCTGAAGACGTCGCGGCCGAAGCTGTCGGCTCCGAGCAGGAGCAGCGGCGCAACGACCTCGTCCGACGATTGCACCAGCGTGCCGCCTTTAAACCAGATCAGTGGCAGGCTCGCGGATCGATCTTCGTCGTACCGCTGCTCGAGCTGATTCACGAGCCGCCACCGATAGATGAACGGCGCGCGCCACGCGCCGCGGTCGTCCACGATGTGCGGCCACGTCGGCGGTGCATTCAGCAAACCCGGAAACTGCCGGTTGCTCGCGTGCGGCGCGATCACCGGCGCCGCCGTCGCAGCCAGCGCCGCGACGACGACCAGTGCCAGTCCGAAAAGCCGGCCGTGCGACGTCCTTCGTCGAACCACACGGCGGCCCAGGTGCCTTACCTGCCCCATCCGCCCTGCCTGCCCGTCTTGCCCATTACTCCCTCGCACGCGGATCCACCATCGCCAGCGCCAGATCCGACACCAATGTCCCGACCGCGAGAAACACGGCCCCCGCGCCCGCGCAGCCCGCCACCAGGTAAACGTCGCGCGCGCGCAGCGCGTCGAGCATCAGGCTGCCGAGCCCGGGCCACGCTGTAATCACTTCGACGGCGAACGATCCGCTCAGCAGCGTTCCGACGACGAGGCCATACACCGCGGCCACCGGCCTCAGCGCGGCCTTGAGTGCGTCGCGCCAGACAATCCGCGACCACGGCACGCCCCGCGCGGACGCCGCGAGGACGAACCGCTCGCCAATAACCTCACGCATTGCCTGCGACTGCAGCCGCTCGAACAGCGCCGCCAGCGGCAGCGCCAGCGCGCAGGCAGGCACGACGAGGTGATGTAAGAGATCGAGTGTGGAGCCGGCCGGCGAAGATGACGACGAGCGGATGCCCGAGATCGGGAACCAGCCGGTCCGTGCCGCGAGGAACACAAGGAACAGCGACGTAAGCAGCGGCGGCAGCGAGAGAAAAACGACCGAGAACGCACGAATCGCGCCGGTCAGCACACCACCGCGGCGGGTTGCCGACACGCTGCCGAGCAGAAGTCCGGCGAGTGTTGCGAGCGTCAGGCCGGTGACCGCGAGGATCGCGGTGTTGGCCGCGCGCTCCGGCACCAGCTCGCGCACCGGGCGGTCGTAGAGCAGCGACGTACCGAAGTCGAGCCGCACGACATTGGCGAGCCACTGCCGATACTGCGCCGCAATCGGTTTGTCCAACCCGTAGCGCGCACGCTCCCGCTCGATCGTTTCCGGGCGCGCGTTGATCCCCAACGACCCGGCGACGAAATCGCCCGGCGCGAGCCGCGCCAGGACGAACGACCCCGACGACACGGCCACGACGAGAAACGCCGCGAACGCCAGGCGTCGCGCGACGTAGCGCGTCACCGGACTACTGCCACTGCGTCGGGCGCCCACAGGATCGGGAACAGCGTAATGGCCGGCGTCGCACGGACAACTCGTGAGGAGGTGGCGACGTACACGTGAGGCGCGGCGAAATAGATCACCGGCTCGTGCTCGGCGAAGATGCGCTGCACGTCGTCGAACAGCCGCTTGCGCTCGGCCTCGTCCAGCGTCGCGATTTGCCGCGTCATCAGCTCGTCGATTCGTCGCTCCCAGTCTGTGGCTGGTGAAGGTTGCTGCATGTTCCAGAGATGCGCCGCGCCCGAGCTGAACCAGAAATCGGGGGATGTGCCTGGATCGGTATCGGATCGCGACACATGAAAGTACACCGCTTCGTACTGTCCTGTGCCGATCCGCTGCGCGACCGTGTTGCCTTCGAGCGTGGCGACGTCCATGGCGACGCCAATTCTCTTCAACTCCTCGCGCACCACCGAGACGCCGCGCTCAAGACGCGGACGTCCGGCCTGAGTGATCACCGTGAAGCGTACCGCCTGACCGCGCGCGTCTTCCAGCATGCCGTCGCCGTTCCGGTCCTCGAGACCAATCGTCGCGAGCAACGCTTTCGCGCCCGCGGGATCGTGCGGCGTCTTCGGCGTGCCGGTCCAGTACCACTTCTTGTTGGCCGGCGTCTCGACGCCGTACACCGGCTCGCCGGCGCCGAGGAACACGGTGTCGGCGAAGGCCTTGCGGTCCACCGCCATCGAAATGGCACGGCGCAGTTCGTCGCGCTGCAGCCACGCCGCGCGCGGGTCGCGCGCGAACGCGCCAGGCTTCAGATTGAACCAGAAGGTGTCGGCCTCGCCGATGCCGACGTCGCTAATCTTCACGCGGCCCTCGTCGGCCGCACGCTTCACCGTCGCGTACGCGTCGGCAGCGATTTCAGTATAGGTCGCGTCCAGCTGGCCCGACCCGAGACGCAGGAGCTCCGCGTTCTGATCCGGGATGATCTCGAGCGTGAGTCGATCCAGGTACGGAAGCGGGCCGCCGTCGGGCGCGATGCGCCAGTAGTGCGGGTTGCGCGCGAACACCAGACGCTGTCCCGGCGCGTGCTCGGCAAGCACGAACGAACCCAGTCCGACTATCTCCGACGGCGGCGTCGATAGTCCCCACGCCTTCGCGAACGTGCCGTCCTGCAACGCCTGCCCAAGCTTGTGCCGCGGCAGAATCGGCAGGCTGTCCAGAACGCGGACGCCTGGCGCAAACGGCGTAGCGAAGGTGATGACGATGGTGCGCGAATCGGGGGCGGACACCTGCATGTTCTTGCCGCCCGCCTGCATCGAGTCCGCGAGGACGGCGTTCGCGCGCGGGTCGTACAGCGCCTCGAACGTAAATAGCACATCGTCGGCTGTAAACGGGTGACCGTCGGAGAAGCGCACGTTCTGCCTGAGGGTGAAGGTCACCTGGCGCGCGTCGGGCGACGAGGTCCAGCGCTCGGCAAGCGACGGCTCGACCTCGTGCGTCTCTCTGTTGATGCGCACGAGCCTGGCCTGCGTGAGGGTTGCGACCAGATCGCTGGCAGCGTCGCGCGCCGCGAGACGGTTGAAGCTGACCGGCTCGGTGCGGATCGAGGCGACGAGCGCGCCGCCGTGCGGACTGGCAGCGGACGTCGCGGCGCCTGGAGGCGTGGGTGTGGAGCGGCAGGCGTCGCCGAGAAATGCCGTCGCGGCGAGCGCGATGCCGGCCGCCACGGAACGTGCGTGTCTGGTCAAAAATTGGCCGGCCGGCCAGAAAATTGGCCGGCGCAAAGTGCGTGCAACTCTGCGCCGAAAAATGATTTTGCACGCAGAATCGTCCGATTGCGCCGCGTCTTCCGCCTGGTTGGCTAGATTCTTGGCTAGCATAAAGCGCCGAGCTTAGATACTATCCAGCCCGTTATTGCCGAACAAGTGTAATTGCAGCAACGACTTCCGGGCCGTTTTCCACCTATGGTTCAGCCTGGCACCAGCTGTGCCCTATGGATCAGCATCCAGAGGGTTTTGTGGTTTCTGCCGATAACGCACCGAACACTGGTTTCGAGACTCGCATCGGGCGAAGCGTGTCGATCGATCACGCGGCGCGGCTGCTCGGCGTCTCGCGCCGGACGATCTACAACCGCATCCGAGACGGACGGCTGCAGACGATTCGGACGCTGGGCGGTTCCCAACGCGTGTTGATCGATTCGGCCCGCGACCTTTCGGGTCTTCTGCGCGACGCCACGTCGCGCCCTTCGCTCTGACGTTTACGTTGTTGCTGGAGTGATGTTCATGAACGCTTCGTCGCACCTTCCACTTTCGGGGCGCAGGGTTCCGCCGTCGTTGCGCACGGTTCCATTGTCGGAGCGCAGGGCTTTCCTTCTCCGCTCGCACGACATCACCGGGAACGTTCGCGAGGATCGCCCGAAGCCCGCGCGCCGAAAGGCGGTCACGCTGCGAACCTCGGTGCAGTATCTCACCGTCGCGATCGTCAGCGCCTGTTTCCTCGCGGCGGCGCCTGCCTCCGCGGCGCACCGTGCACGGCTCAGCGCCGATCTCGCGGACCATTTGGCCGCCGGCTCGCAGACGATCGACGTCATCATCCACGCCGACCGAGCGACGGTGAACATGCTGGCCGCGCGCTACAACCTGGTGGTGAAGCGGTATTTGAAGAGCGGCGGGGTGTTTCAGGTCAACGCCGGTCAGCTTGCCGCGCTGCAGCAGGACGATGCGGTGGATCATCTGTCCGGCGACGTCCGGATTCAGAGCTCTGTGGACGTCACCGCCGAGAGCATCGGCGCCGATCAGGTGTGGGCGGGATCCGCGGATGTGCCCGCGCTCTCGGGCAGCGGCGTCACCGTGGCGGTGATCGATTCGGGGATCGACGATAAACACAATGCGCTGAAGCGGCGCGTGCTGCACAGCGAGGACTTCACCGGCGGCAACGGCGTGGACCGGTACGGTCACGGCACGCACGTGGCGGCCACCATCGCTGGCGAGCAGGGCCTGTTGCCCGACACCCGTGCGTACCGCGGCATTGCATTCGGCGCGGCTCTCGTGAATCTGCGCGTGCTGAACGACGAAGGCAACGGGACCGCGAGCAGCGTGATCGAGGCGATCGACTGGGCGATCGACAATAAGAGCGCCTATCGCATTGGGGTCATCAATCTGTCGCTCGGGGCGCCGGTGTTGCAGCCGTATCGCGACGATCCGTTGTGCGCGGCCGTGGAGCGCGCCGTGGCGGCGGGCATCGTCGTGGTGGTGGCGGCGGGGAATTACGGGAAGACCGCGGACGGGAAGGTCGTGTTCGGCGGCATCATGAGTCCGGCCAACGATCCGCAGGCGCTGACCGTGGGGGCGCTGGACACGCACGGCACGCCGCAGCGGTCGGACGACACCGTCGCCCCCTACAGTTCGCGCGGCCCGACGCGGTACGACCTGGTGGTGAAGCCGGACCTCGTGGCGCCGGGCAGCCACGTGGTGTCGGCCGAAGCCACTGACACGTATCTGGCGAGAATGCACCCCGAGCGGCACGTGACGGGGAACGGCCCGAACGCGTATATGCAGTTGTCGGGGACGAGCATGGCGGCGGCGGTGGTGAGCGGCGCGGTGTCGCTGTTGTTGGAACAGCGGGGAGATCTGACGCCTGCGGCGGCAAAGGTGGTTTTGCAACTCACGAGTTCGTTCGTCGGCACAGGCGGACTATTTGGTGGGGGTGCGGGCAGTCTCAATGCCGTTGCAGCAGCTGAAACGCTCGCCTTCGGGTTGAAAAGCCCGTCGCTGATAACCGTAATTGCAGGCGAGACGGTCCAGGGATCTGCGATTGCATTTGCCCAGGGCGTCTCAGGCGACACGATTGTCTGGGGCCAAACGATTGTCTGGGGCCAAACGATTGTCTGGGGCCAAACGATTGTCTGGGGCCAAACGATTGTCTGGGGCCAAACGAT